>Ga0315297_10000013_pt1 | contig 93090 bp, 77 predicted proteins | sample YL17G15_0_MG_FD_203628 | JGI IMG/M metagenome (GOLD analysis project Ga0315297, IMG submission 203628) | Sediment microbial communities from Yellowstone Lake, YNP, Wyoming, USA - YL17G15_0 | ecosystem: Environmental > Aquatic > Freshwater > Lake > Sediment | place: USA: Wyoming | collected...
CAAACGGATTCAGGATGAGCTCAATGACCGGCCGCGAAAATGTCTTGGCTGGAAAACGCCGAGACAGGTATTATCTGATTACTTAAAAAGCCTGGGTGTCCTAATTCCAGCTTGAATTCAGGCTCAGAAACGAACTTGACATATATATAAACTGTTGATAAAATATACAACTAGTTAACATAATTGCCCTTATGCCAGATTTAAATAAGCCCGACAAACCAGCGCCTGAAACTGAGGATGCAGTTCCACACGAAATTACAGACGACCCCACCGACGGTAAAATAGAGCGCAAACCCATATTGCCTGAACTAAAAGTCAGTCTAGGTTTGAGAGAAGCTGTTAAATTGGCTGTTGCTCCTAATCCTCCTGAGCGGGAAAACACGGATATGCCAAAGATTACCGCAGAGGATAAAATTGGAACGCCCATGGAACTGGAAAAAACATTGGCAGATTTAAGAGAGACTTTTGGAGGCACATCTGTTATTGAAGTTGGAGCAATTGTGACCGAAGATGGGAGTTTAACAAGTATCAGAATTGAATTTACTTCAAATGGCACAATAATTTTCTGGGAAGGTTTAGCGCGATTCAAAAAGGGGAAATGGAAACTTGTTATTCATCCTCTTAAATCTGATGACCCAAAATGGGAAACTGTTGACAATCATTTTCTTGAGCTTGGAATGGTAAGGGCAATATTAAGACACAGATTAGAAAAATTATCTAAACACGAGCAGTCTGGCATCTGATTGCGCACATTATATCAAACCCAGATACCAACTTATTATTTCGTGCCCAAAAAAGAGTGCGAAGTAAGAACCTAACAATAGAAATGGGCCAAAAGGAATGGAACTTTTACGCGTAAACTTGCCGCTTAATAAACCAGCAAGGCTATAAATCGCGCCGACAAGGTATCCAATAAATAAACCGACAATGACATTCGGCCATCCGAGCAGGAAACCCATAATCCCACCTATGCGCACATCGCCACCACCGAGCCACTTGCCCCTTGAACCAAAAAACAAAACGCTAAAGAAAGCGACTGGTATAGCAAATCCAATCAGAAGATCGCTTAATGTATTTAAGTGTCCAAAATAACCAACAATACCCGTCAGCAAAATCGTTGGTAAAGAAATTTCATCAGGTATCTCTTGAAATTGAATGTCGTAAAAGGAGAGTAGGACAAAAATGAATGTTATTAAAAGATAGTAGGAAAGGATAAACGGATTGCTGAAACCGGTTAAGAACGACGTCAATATGAAAAACAAACCCATCGTAAGCTCTAGTAGGGGATATCGCAGAGAAATCGGCTTTTTGCAATAACGGCATTTCAGTTTATTTATCAGGCATCCTAAAAGCGGAATTAAATCGATTGCATTTAGGACGTGTTTGCAGGTCGGGCATTTGGAACGCCCCCAGAAGATTCCCTCTTCTTTATAATAAAGGCGGTGGATTATTACGCTGGCAAAACTGCCGAAACCGAGGCCGATGAGGAAAATTATTGGGTAGAATATTGTCATATTTTCGTATTGTGGCTAGGATTGTGGCTAGGATTGTGGCTAGGATTGTGGCTGGTATCATAGTTATTGATTCACTATTCTAGCCACTATTCGGGATCAGATGTACATAATTATCGGTAATATCATCGGTTCGCGGCCAAGCCGTTTACGGATTAGGCGGTTTACCTGGAGCTCAATGCCCCTTTTAAGGTCCTTTAAGCCGATATCGCGGTTCTCGGCGACTATCTGCTCAAATGCTTTTTTGGCGACCTGTTTGGTCTCCATGGCAATCGCCTGAGACTCTTTTACATAAACAAAACCGCGTGACATTATATCAGGATCACCTATAAGTCGTTTCGTGTTTTCATAGGCGTGGAAAAGGATAAGCAGAACTCCGTCTGTAGACATTATTTTCCTCTCCTGAATTACTTTTGAGCCTATGTCCCCGAAGCCCAGACCGTCTACCAAAATGTCGTTGGCAGGTATTTTTTGTTTGGATTTGCGGACACCTTGTTTGCTTATTTCAAGAATATCGCCGTTGTTCTCCAGTATAGTGATCAATAGGTTTGCGTCAGCTATCTGCCTGATTTTATCGGCATGACCCACGCGCATAAAAAGTTCGCCGTGAATAGGCACATAACATTTGGGTTTTATAAGCGAATACATCAGTTTTACTTCTTCTTCATGAGCATGGCCGGAAACGTGCACGTCCATATCTCCATTGGTGATAACTTTTGCGCCCTGCGAACAAAGATTATTTATAACACTGACAATCGCAAGTTCATTGCCGGGAATCGGGCTTGCTGAAATCACAACAGTATCCCCTTCGTGGATTTTAACCTGCGCGTGCTCACCTATAGCCATACGCGTAAGAGCGCTCAATGTTTCCCCCTGTGCCCCTGTCGTCAGGATTATGACTTGGTTGGGAGGCAGAGAATTGGCCTGAGGGCTGATTTTACGCGCCGTGCCTTTTGGATACGTAGTGTAACCCAGCTGTTCCGCCAGAGCCATATTCTCAATCATCGACCTACCTGAAAGGAATACCTTCCGATTATATTTTGAGGCGATGTTACAAATTTGGTTAATACGTCCGATTAGAGAAGAAAATGAAGCTATTATTAGACGACCTTTTGTTTTAGAAATAACGTCTTCAATATTATTGGCTATCTCCCTTTCTGAACGGCAGAAACCGGGTTTAACCGCGTTTGTGCTATCGATTAGTAATACATCTATTCCTTTTTGCCCGATTTCAGCGATGCGCTGCATATCTGCGGGCTTATCTATCGCGGGTGAATGATCGAATTTGAAGTCGCCCGTGTGTACAACACTACCCGCAGGGGATTTAATATAAACCCCCATTCCATCAGGTATGCTATGGTTAACGCGGAAAAACTCGACTTCAAATACGCCAAATTTAAGCTTAGCGTCTTCTTTATATTCGTGTAGCCTTACATTCTTATCCAACGCGAATTCGCGTAATCGGTTTTTGATTAAACCCGCGGTCAGTTTTGTGGCATATAAAGGAGGATTTCCCAGTTTTGGCACAACGTATTGCACGGCTCCGATATGGTCTAGGTGCCCGTGCGTAAAAATAATCGCCCTGACGTTATGTTTGCGTCTTTCCAAGTAAGTAACGTCTGGCACTATATAGTCTACACCGAGCATTTCAGGACCTGCGAAAGACATACCGCAGTCTACAATGATTATGTCATTGCCGTATTCAAAAGCCATCAGATTCTTGCCGACTTCTTCCAGCCCGCCCAAAGGAATGACGCGCAGTTTATTGCCGCCCGCGTGTTCGAACTTATCAAATTTTTGGTGTTGTTGCTGATGGGGTTGATGCTGATAGGGCTGATGAGGATGTTGATGATGAGGCGGTCTTGGCGGTTGGTGATGATGTGGTGTATTTGTATGTTGAGGAAGTTTTTGCTGTTGTTGTGGATGTATGTTTTTATCCACCCATTCCGATATTTTTTGTTCTGTCATTTAAATTCTATTTAGTTATTAATTTATTACCTTCGTCCTTTTGACAAGCTCAAGGCTTAGGTGCGAAGGGAGGTGCAACAATATTTGTCTCTTTCTCTTCGTGTTTAATCCATTGTATCATCTATGATAAAAAATTGCAATCACAAAATGTAAGGTGTTATAAAAAAATGGCTAACGAAAGCCAGAATATTAGATTTTTAAAATGTCATTTATCCTATTTCAAGCAGACAGGTTTTTAAGATTTTTGTGGGATTTCAGGAAAAAGTAACCTACAGCCATAAAGGTGACTACTGATGCCGCCCATTGCGGAATCGGCACGCCGAATGAATCCAAAAGCATAAATGTGCCCAGAAAAAGTATCGAATACATGGCACCATTTTTAAGGAAGATGTATTTTTTTATTCTCTCAATATTACCAATTGTTATCTGCCGAACCACTAAAGCTCCTAAACCGTTACCTAGCAAAATTAATGGAACAGAAAGGGTGAACGCGAATGCTCCTAATACCCCGTCTATTGAAAATGTCGCATCGATTATTTCCAGATAAAACAACTTACTTAAATCCGATAAGCTTTTATCCGTAAGCGTGCGTTCCTTTTCCTCAGCATTTTGTTTGAATCCATGCGTGATAAAGAATGCTGTTGAACCGAGTACAGCGCCAAACGCCATCATCGGGTTTTGTTTAAGCGTAAACCATACAATAAAAGAAAGAAGTATTGAAACGACGGCATAAAACCATACCCCTTTTCGCAGGAAAAATTTTTCTATCCGCGGTAAACCAAAATGTTTCTCTTCAAGAAACAACCAATGAAAAAATAAAAAAATAAGAAAAGTGCCGCCACCAGCAAGTAAAATCGGAGCCGCCTTTTCCACAGATTCATGCACGCTTGGGTCGCTGCTAAAAGTTGATGTAAGCGCGCCAATTGGCCCGAGCGAAGGGTTCACTCCCCATACAATCAACCATGGCAGCAAACCGCGTATTAAGAATACTGCTATCAGGAGCCCCCAAAATAAAAACCATTTGCGAGCTTTGGCCTGCATAGTCGAAAGAACTTCAGCATTTATTACAGCATTATCAATACTCGCTATTGTCTCAAACAAACAAAGCCCGAGAACGATGATTATAATGTTAAGCCAACTCATTTTCTATTTGCTAATTACTATTTGCTATTAGTGTAATCATTTTTAGATAAAAATAAAGATTTTGAATAAATTATAAAATTTTTGTTTTATATTGAAGCGCTTCGGCAACATGTGTTGAACTAAGGTTTTCTTTCCCTTCCAGATCCGCTATTGTGCGCGCGACTTTCAGGATCCTGAAATACGAGCGCGCCGAGATATCGAATTGCGTAACCGCCTGCGCGATTAGCGCTTTAGCTTCCTTTGTTAATTTGCAAAAACGATTTATGTCATCATTTTTCATCTCGCCGTTTGAATATATTTTTAAGCCCTTAAACCGTTCCCTCTGTATGGCGCGCGAATTTTCAACCCTCTGCCTTACTGTTTCCGAATCTTCCTCTTTCTTTTTGGATGATAATTTTGATATATCAACTGGCGCGACGTTTAAATAAATATCAATTCTGTCCAATAGCGGGCCTGAAAGCTTTTTCTCGTATCTTTGAACGTCAACTGCCGAACATACGCATTCTTTTTTTGCATTCTCTACGTTCCGGTATCCGCACGGACAAGGATTCATTGCCGCCACCAGAATAAACTTGCTCGGGTAGGTGCAAGTGCCCTTTACCCTTGATACTGTGATGAAATTGTCTTCCATCGGTTGCCTTAGCACTTCAAGCACGTTTTTCGGGAATTCCGCTATTTCATCCATAAACAAAACGCCCCTATGGGCAAGCGAAATCTCGCCAGGGCCCGGAATGTTCCCGCCGCCCACAATACTCATAGCTGAAGCGGTATGATGAATAGGGCGGAAAGGTCGTTCGGTAATCAATGGTTTATGTTTAGGCAACAATCCGGCAACAGAATATATTTTTGAAACCTCAAGCATTTCATCGAGCGTCATAGAAGGCAAAATTCCACCAAGCGCTCTTGCCATCAGAGTTTTTCCCGCTCCTGGGGCACCGCAAAGTAAAATATTATGTCCGCCCGCGGCAGTTATTTCGAGCGCGCGCTTTGCCTGTGCCTGGCCTTTAATTACAGACATGTCAACGTTTATTACGCGATCGCTATCTATTTTTGGTGGCTTGATAGGCAGAGCCTCAATCTTACCTTTTAAATGCATCACAGCCTCTTTCAAACTGCCTGCGGGAATTATTTTGATCCCCGGAATAAGCGCTGCTTCCCTCGCGTTTTCTTTTGGCAGGACGATTTTTTTAAAACCTTGTTTTTTGGCAAACTCAACACTCGCAAGGATCCCGTTAATCGGCCGGATCGTACCATCCAGAGCGAGTTCACCGATTATCACAGTTTCATTAAAGGAATTGGGCGGCAATTGCTTCATTAGCGCGACAATTCCCAACCCAATAGGCAAGTCATATCTCGGACCGAATTTCTTCAGGTCAGCTGGCGCCAGATTCACAATCACCTTACCACGCGGAAATTCGAAACCTGAGTTTTTGACCGCACTTGTAACACGCTCCTTTGCCTCCTGAACTGCGGCATCCGGAAGACCGACAATGGCAAATATGACTCGGCCAGCCCTGCGGTCGACCTCGATTTCAACGAGAAACCCTTCTAAACCGTGTAACTCAACACTTAATAATTTTGATGGCATAAATATTTAAAATTACAAAATACAAAATACAAATTACAATTTTGTTAATACTCAATTATTCATAAAATTTCATCAGTCATCGGTTAAATCGTCGTATTTTGGATTGGTATAAACATACGGCCAGTCTGATGGCAGATTGTGTTTATCAAGATTGTAAATAATGTAATCGAGATGGTTATCGAATGATTTGTCATTCCTGATATATTCGTCAAAAAAGGAGCTTTGCCAGCGAAATTTGGGGTACGGATGCCTGGTAGGGCATTTCTGTTTGAATTCGCGCGATAATTGGTTTACATAATTTTGATGCTTATTAATCATTTTCCGAATATCGTCGGACAACAAATATATATTTCCACCGGAGGCGGGCAAACGTTTGTCCGCCTCCATATGTGGATATGGTTTGTTGAATCCGATTACCCGATTAACGTCATGCGCGAATTGTTTTTTTATTGAATACATCACATTCGAAATATTCCATTTGTCATTCGGTTGTATCTGCGAATGAAAATGGTCATAATTCAAAACCCAACCGAACAACAAAAATCCCTTCAGCTGTTTGCATAACCTCAGATTTTCAATAAACAGATCACAGAAAATCCGTTCCCTGAAATACGGATAATTGTTGTGTGTTTTTGATGTAACAAAATATACCGCATCCTTAAATATAATGCGCTTCTGCGAATTGCGATGATGAAAATATACAATTTTAAAGAATCTTAATAATCCGTTCATACATAATATTCATTTAAATTCAAAAAAATTTTTTCAATAAACTTTATCAAGGGTTTCTATATATCACGTTTAATTGTTTGTTGTCAAACTTCCACCAAACATTGGTGTAACAATTTTTGTTACAATTAATTAATCAAAACGATTAAAATGTTTAAGGGGTTATGGACAATTTTTATATCCCAAACATACAATTAAACTGATGAAAACTCTTGATGAAAAATACATGGCGCATGCTCTCAAATTGGCCCGCTTAGGCGGTCGTGCTGTTGCGCCTAATCCGATGGTTGGTGCCGTAATAGTCAAGAATGGTAAAATTACCGGAAAAGGCTGGCACAAAAAATTCGGAGGTCCTCATGCTGAGGTAAATGCGATACAGTCAGTCAGAAAATCCGAATATCTTAAGGGCGCGACTATGTATGTAACGTTGGAGCCTTGTCGGCATTACGGTAAGACACCACCATGCTCGGATCTAATAAAAAAAGTTGGCATCTCGAAAGTTGTTTGTGGTTCGCGTGATCCTTTCCAAAAAAGGACTAAGGACTATGCCCGCCCGGATGACACGGTCGGACGGGGACTAAGGACTAAGTTTTTGGAAGGCAGAATTGCAAAACAATGTCGCGACATTAATAAATTCTTTTTTACGTGGGTTACAAAAAAAAGGCCGTTTGTTACAGTTAAAATTGCGATGTCGGCCGATGGATTTGTGGCAGGGGAAGGTGGGAAAAAAATCCATTTCACAAATGCCAAACAGGATAGGGAAGTCCATAAACTTAGAGCTATGCATCAGGCTATAATGTCCGGCGTGAATACAATTTTAAACGATAACCCAAGGCTTAACGTCAGATTGGTTAAGGGGAAAGACCCATTACGCGTAATACTGGATTCAAATTTGCGGATTCCCAGAAGTGCAAATGTTTTTAGGGATAAGAATTATTTACTCGCTTGCGCGAGAAAATCGAAATTTGGAAAAAATATATGGATAAGACCGACAAAAAAACAGGTAAGCCTGAAAAAATTATTCAAATATTTAGCGAAAAAAGGCATATCGTCTATTTTGGTGGAACCAGGCCCCACCCTTTATCGCTCGCTTAAAAGGCAGAAATTGATCGATGAATTGATTATTTATCGCGGAAAAATGAAAATCAAAAAAGGTTTAAGAATTTTGCTCTGATATAACTTTATAATAAAGCTCCTCAAATTGCGGTATTGTTTTATTTATGTCGTGTTTTTCGATGATTTTTAAACTTTTTTGCGCCATCTGTGGCCAAAGATTTTTATTTTTCAGGATTGTGATTATTTTTTGCGCAAGATCCTTCTCATCTTTTTCAAATAAATAACCGTTGACGCCATTAAATACAAGTTCGGGAAGCGCGACAGCATTTATGGCGAGAACGGGCAATCCTGTTGTCATAGCTTCCATAACAGCAATTCCCTGCAGTTCTGCAGTCCCTGTTGCCAGATAAATATCCGCGAGGCTGTAAATCCTTTCCAGTTCATCTTCATCTATCCTTCCCGTGAATATCACGCGTTCCTGCAAACCTAGGTCGTTGCGCATATCGACAAGGTCCTTGTCGTTTTTACCATGGCCAACCAGTAATACTTTAAATTTAACATGCTTAAGGGCTATTTTTACCGCCCTCAGAAGAAGGTCAATGTTTTTATCACGTTCCATCCTGCCGACAAAAAGCAGAAGAGGCTCAAAGTCCTTAATATTATATTTTGCCATTAATTTTTTGTCTTTACCGTGCTTCTTAAATTTATGCAGATCAACACCGTTTGAGATCACAATCATCGGATTGGCAAGCCCCATATCTTTTACCATCTTTACTGCAGCAAAAGACGGAGAAGTGATAAAATCCAATTTTTTATAAACATTTTTAAAATGACGCCACATTAATTTTCTTGCTTTTTTATGAATCAACGAAGGGAGGTATTGAAGCAGATTTTCTGGCATAAAATGGTTAGTGCCTATAATCGGAATATTAAGGGATTTCGCTATTTTCAAAGCAGTATTGCCCAACAAAAAGTGATTTTGAATATGTATGATATCAGGATTAAATTCTTTAATTTTCTTTTTCATTTTCCTGCGCAATCCGACCATATCAGTAATCCTGAAATAAGGATGGATTGGTTTGGCAGAAAGGGATTTTACCCGAAAAATATTCAAACCCGATTCATCTTTTTCCATCTCATCCTTATAACGATAATTAGGGGCGATAGTTAAAACATTATGGCCTCTTTTGCTAAGTTCTTTCCCCAGGCGTTGGGTAAAAATTGCCGCCCCGTTCATATCAGGCGGGTACGTTTCACTTGCTATAAGAATTTTTAATTTTTTCTCCATTTATTTAAAAAAATAAAGGTTATGCGATTTAGTTGCTACAAAGATCATTAATCATATTTTCCGGAAAACCATATGGTTCCAAATCTTTGCAGGCGACACCCCCATTTCCATCAAATACAAGTTTCCATTCCCCATCGACTTTAGTCGCCAAAAAATTGCCCCCCTCTCCCTGTCCGCCTTCTCCAAATAACACACCACCTCTTACATGCTGTTCTGTAGATTGTGCGATTGTTACCTTAATTTCTGATAAAGGTTTGTTGTATTTGTCGGCAAAAAGCTGTTGAATAGCCCCGCTTAGCTCTGGGTCACAGGCCTCCTCCCATATCCTCAGGCATTTTTGTTTCAATCCGCACCACTGATAACCTGCTGAGCCAATACATCCATGTTCGTCTTTGTCGCCACCGACAATCGGAGGATTTGAGTTATTGGCTTGTCCAAATTCACAGACCAATACGCACTGCATTGTGCAAATCTCTGCTGCCGGATCATGGCGGCATGCTGACGCACATTCATTGAATTTCCCGCCGTTTGTTTGGCACCAGGTTTGGCTTGCACCTTCGCATTCCTGATATTCCGATAACCATGTTCCATTGGCCGTTGCGCAGGATGTTGAATGACCGTCGGTAATTGGTGGATTAGTATCCATTACTGGCGGCTTTGTGTCCGATGTGGGTGCTGAGGGTTGTTTTGGGGCACAGGCGGTAATTCCTATGGCCATAAAACAGGCAAAAATGATGTATAGGATTTTTTTCATACAGAAAAATTAATAATAAGCTTTTCAAACGCATTATATAACTCTTAAAAAAAATACCCAATCCGTTTTTAGTTTTGCTGAAGAGCCGGGCTAAATTTCTACATTAAAAACACCCACCATCAGCATAATAAAACTGATTAAAATCAATGTGAAATAATAAAGCCAAGGCTGTTTGGTGTGGTAAAGATAATACAAAATCCCCAAACTAAACAAGCAGCCTAGTGAGTAAACGGCTATCGGCCAACGATAAAAAAACATCCCAATTGTCACTAATACAACTGCCAGGGGCACAATCATAAAGGTAGCTTTGTAAGACGTTTTTAACTTTGATTTGAAGATAAACCATGAAATTATACCGATAATTACGACAAATGAAATATGCATCAATGGCGGAAACCAATAAAGTTGCGTATCAGGTCCAAGATTTATAGAAAGCGCAATAATCCCCCTTATTGCATTCTGGTAAAAAGCATCGAATATAAAAGTTAGATTTAACAGAAAAAAGCCAAAAAAAGCCACAGTAAGTGCTGACAAAATATTTTTAAAAGTCTTATTTTTGGAAATATTCAGCATAACAAATTATTCAGTTGTCTCACCGTCAAATTCTGCTTCATTTGCTTCAGCTTCTTTTTTGGTTGCGCGCACAATGCCGTCTTTATGATGTGCCGGAGAATAGATTGTGTAAAGTTTTAGTTCCTCTTTGCTTGAAATATTGATGACATTATGCTGGGCACCTGCCGGAACGACTATCGCGGAACCGTCTTTCACATCATATTCATGGCCGTCGATAATTACTTTACCCATTCCTTTTTCAAAACGGAAAAACTGGTCATTATCCGGATGTACCTCCATGCCGATTTCCTCATTGGGCTTTAGGCTCATCAATACGAGCTGGCTATGTTTGCTTGTATAAAGCACTTTACGGAAATTTTTATTGTGAATAGTATCTTTTTCGATATTTGCGCTGAATCCTTTCATATTTTTTTGAATTAAATAATAAATTTTTTAAATTATCCCTTTTTTTTATCAAGTTTTTCAAGCCCCAGCAATTTTACTCCGAAATAAACAACAAGCGCGATTACTAAAAAATCAATAAAAACGCTTATCAGGTCGCCATACATGATTTTTGCGGTACCTAAATTTATTGCCGCTGATTTAAGGTCGCCAACTGAACCAATAGCGACTCCGATAATCGGATTAATAATATCGGTAACAAGTGCTGCGACGACCTTGGAAACCGCGCCACCAAGAATAAAACCTACAGCCAGCCCTACAACTCCCTGTTCGCGGATGAAATTGAAGAATCCTTTCATATTTTATGTTTGTTAAATCGATTATATCATACGCTAAAAACAGGGTTCAGAATTCTTTTTAATAATTTGACCTTTAATTACCAATGGGTTACATTAACATAGCTTTTTGTTACATCTTTATTTCGTTGCCACGGAGAGATACCCAAGTGGTTGAAGGGGACGGTTTGCTAAATCGTTAGGGGGGTGTATACCCCCGCGAGGGTTCGAATCCCTCTCTCTCCGCCAGTTGGAATTTTGCAAGCGAGAAAGCTCTGCCTCGCGGCGCGAAACGCGCCGCTCGGCTAGGATTTGAAAGGGATTTTTGGGCGAAAACGAAAAGGATTTATCAATGAAGGGCAAAAGAAATTTTTTTATCAATTTTTAACCACAAAACTATGAACCAAAAAGGATTTTCAAATACATTAGTCATCATTCTAGCTCTTGTCATAATCGCTGGCGTTACTGGATATTTTGTGTTTTTCCAAAAACAAGAAACTACACCAACAACCACAAATACGCCGACTTCTAACAATTCCCAAAATACACAACCAACTGGTACTTCTGTGTCGGGAACACCATCTCTTTCGGCAGATAAGAAAAGTGTTGTCGCAGATGGCAAGGTTTTGCTATCTATTGATAGTGATACAATTTTCAATTGGTTCAAAACCGAGAGCCGGTTATGCGATGGATACAATCTAACTAGCACTCCTGACCGCAAGATGTTTTGTGAAAACAAAACATCTTTCAAAAGCAAAATCAGATTTGTTTCAATTGTTGTGTCTCCTGATAAAATGAAAATCGGTTTTACCATAGAAAGTGATACGTTATCTCCTGATAAAGTTGCTGGGATTTTTTTTCGCTCCACTAACAAGATTAATTTGCTTACTAACTATTATCTCGGAAATGAATTTATTAGCTTTTCTCCCAGCGGCACAAACTTTGTTTATCAAGGTGGCTGTTTTGAGAGAATGTGTGGACTCTTTATTAAGAACTCCGAAACCCTCGCCAACAAAGCTAGCTTGAATAATTCAGAATTTGCCGATGCCAGAGGCCAAAATGTCACTTTTGTAGGATGGATTTCGGACAACCAAGTTGAATACAAACTTGGTACAGAATTAAAACGAGAATCGTTTTAATTCTGAATTCTGAATTGCGAAAATTTGCCGTCAAGGAAAAACTTGAAATTGTTAATGTTCGCAGCGGAGCCGCTCGGATTTCTGCCCGCCACCCACGTCGCCTTCGGCGGCGAAATGCGTTCGAGCTATTTTCAGAATACAACGCCAGATGAAAAAGACATAAGTGGGGGCGTGGCACTTGCTTTAGATCCTTTGGGTGAGCGGCATTTACTCATGACAGATCTCGCGAAAACCAGCCTAAAAGAAGGTAGCCTGAAAGGAATAGGCATGTGATCTGCTACATCGTCTGCCGAGCCGATCGCAGACAAAAAACAATTTTAATTTATTCAAAAAACATCACCATTGCCTATCCAATAAGAATAGGGAACAATACTCTAAACTTTTTATTCAAATTAGTAGTTATCCAGCTTTTTTATGAGCTAATGTTTTTACCAGATAAAATCCTGAAAATAACGCGAAAAAAACATTCAGCCAAAAGAATATCCAGCTAGCTTCTATATAGCTGAAAAGCGCGATTAGCGCGCTGCCTGAAGTAAGGGCTATTTCGCGGCGAAGGGTGCCCATAGTGAACGTATAACCAAGACCTATCCCGGAAAGGCCGATGATAAAAAATATCGTATTGTAACCTTCAAAAAGGTAAAGTGACCATATGATAAAGATAAGGCCGCTTATTGAGATGATCGCAGTATCAATTCTATCGTCTGTATTTAGCATCATCAATACGCTTGCCATCACGACCAGTATCTCGAGGAATACAAAAAATACAGGACCTCCGGTACGATAGCCAAAAATGGCGTATAAAAGCATGACCGCGCCGCCTATTGCGAAAAGCCAGTCTTTAACTGATCTCATCGGATGCTTAACGTCTTTAATTTCCGGCCATGCTGCGCCTGTAACCAAAATGAGCGAGCCGATTAAACCTGTAACAAATATATAGTCCATTATTTTAAAATTACAAAATACAAATTACAAAGTACAAATTACAAAGCACAAAACTAAAGGTCAATCGTTACCTGAGGAATCATTACAACAGTTTTAACCTTTTTGGATTTTTCGATGCGCTCGGCGAATGGGCGGGACTGGTCCTTTTCGCCGTGTACCAGCATAACTTTTTTTAATCCCTTGATGGGTTTTACATAGCCATCCAGATCATTCATATCCGCGTGAGCGCTAAATGCTTCAAGCACAACAACCTCGGCATTCAATTTGTACATCCTGTCGAATATTTTTACTATCGGCGCATTGTCTACAAGTTTGCGGCCTAATGTATGTTCAGCCATATATCCGACTATAACAATCGTGTTTTTGGGATCTTCAATATGGTTTTTAAGATGATGGCGGATACGGCCGGCTTCACACATTCCGCTAGCGGAAATAATAACGCATGGCCCGATAAAAGTGTTTAGTTTTTTTGATTCTTCAGCAGTAGTTGTTTGTTTGAGCTGGCGCATCGCGAATGGGTTCGTGTTTTTGAAAGTTTTTTTTATTTCTTTATCATAAAGTTCGATATGTTTTCTGAATATTTCTGTTATCGTTGTGGCAAGCGGGCTATCTAAAAAAATCGGAAGATTTTCAGGTATCTTTTTCTCATTTGCCAGCAGATGAAGGCTATAAATCAGCTCCTGGCTACGCTCTAGCGCGAAAGCGGGGATAAGGACTTTACCCCCTCGTTTTATTGTACGATTTATTACTCTTGCTAAAGCAGGTATGCCTTCATCAATAGGGTCGTGGGTTCTGTTGCCATATGTACTTTCACACAAGAAATAGTCAGCTTTTTTTATTTGGTACGGATCCTTGATTATTGGCAATTTATAGCGACCCAGATCACCGCTAAAAACAAACTTTTTTTGTTTGCCATCTTCTTTATCCAGTATATCTAAAACCACTATTGCGGCGCCTAAAACGTGACCTGCCTCATAAAAAGTAACCTTAATATCTTTGTATATCTCAAATGTTTTTTCGTAAGGATATGCCTTAAAAGATTTTAAACTGAATTCCGCATCCTCAATTGTGTATAAAGGCTCTATCGGATACAAAGCTGTTTCCGGGTGGTGTTTTTTCATGTATTCGGCATCGCTTTCCTGTATGTACGCGCTGTCCAAAAGCATAACCTCGCACAGATTCTTGGTGGCTTCAGTACAATATATTACACCTTTAAAACCTTTTCTTACAAGGGCGGGAATATTTCCAGCATGATCCATGTGGGCGTGTGAAAGCACCAAAGAATCTATTTCCACCGGGTCAAAACCGAACCAGCTATTTTTATCATAAGCTTCTTTTCTGTGGCCCTGAAACAAACCGCAGTCCAATAGTATTTTTTTACCATTAACTTCAAGAAGATGCTGTGAACCTGTGACTTCAAGGGCTGCGCCGTAACTGGTTAGTTGCATAATTCGAATTGTGGGGCTGGTTGTGGGGCTGGTTGTGGGGCTGGTTGTTGATATCAACTTTAAGCTCCACTATTAGCCCTACCATTTGCCCAACCATTAGCCCCACCATTGGTTATTTTTTAGAAATATATTCCGCTAAGTCGACCATTCTGCAGGAATAGCCCCACTCATTATCGTACCAGGCAAATACTTTGACCATATTATCATCAATAACTAGCGTGCTTAGTGCGTCGACAATAGTTGAATGTTCATCCTTCTGGAAATCTTTTGAAACAAGAGGTTTTGTTTCCACATGCATGATTGTTGGATGTTTTTTTGCGTAGGCTTCAAAAGCCGCATTTACCGATTCAACAGTAACATTTTTCTTGGTATCAACAGTCAAATCCACAAGAGATACTGTTGGGAGAGGGACACGGACAGAAGTACCAGTCAGTTTTCCTGCTACTGCCGGAATAACCAAGCCTACAGCTTTTGCGGCGCCTGTGCTTGTCGGGATCATGCTCTGAATACAGCTTCGGGCTCGCCTTAAATCCTTATGCGGAAGGTCTAATATTTTTTGGTCGTTTGTAACTGAATGTATGGTTGTCATAATTCCGCGTTTGATACCGAATTTATCGTTTAAAGCCTTTACAACAGGAGCCAAGCAGTTTGTCGTGCAGCTGGCATTGGAAAGAATAAAGTGTTTCTTTGGATTAAACTTCTCTTCATTTACACCCATCACGATTGTTATGTCCGCTCCCTTATCACCTTTGCATGGCGCTGACACTAACACTCTTTTTGCGCCTCCTTTGAGGTGTCTGCATGCTTCTTCGTTTTTTACAAAACGCCCGGAACATTCCAATACCAAATCTACTCCCAATTTTTTCCAAGGCAGTTTTTCGGGTTCAGCCACAGCGTAAATTTTTATTGGTTTCCCGTCTATTACAATCGTGTCATCGCCTTTTGTGCCAACTTTTCCCGGATAGCGGCCATATGTTGAATCGAATTCGAATAAATGAGCGAGCGTCTTATTGTCAGTCAGGTCATTAATCGCGACGACCTCCAAATTAGTTTTTTTTTGCATAATGATATGCATGATTTGCCGGCCGATTCGGCCAAAGCCGTTTATTGCAACTTTCATACTTTTTTTGTTAAAAAATAATAGTGCGGAGTGTATATTTAGTGCTTAGTGCACAGTGCGGAGTGCTTAGTAATTTTATAGCCCGCACTCAGCACTAAGCACTAAAAAATTTAATAAAATAATGAACTAACTGATTTCTGTTGTGTGATATTACCGATAATACTGGCAAGAAGCGGGGCGATTGAAATGACCTTAAGCCCCTTAAACTGTTTTTCTTTAGGTAATGGCAAAGAATTGGTGACCACCACTTCTTTAAAACCCGCTTCGCTTAATCGTATTACTGCAGGGCCTGAGAAAATTGGATGCGTCGCGGCCAAATAGATATCCTTTTTTGCGCCATTCGCCAAAAGGGCTTTGTGAGCGGAAACCACACTGCCTGCGGTATCGATCATATCGTCATAAATTATGCAGGTTCTGCCTTTCACATCGCCGACGACGTGAGTTGTAGTCGCCACATTATGTGCCGGACGTGATTTATGTAAGATAGCTATAGGTGTATGTAAATCATCAGCGAATTTTTTGGCATTTTTGGCGCCACCGGCATCCGGGGAAACGATGGTGATGTTTTTTAGGTTTTTTTTCATGAAATACTGCGCGAAAAGCCTGTGCACATTAATATTGTCTACAGGAACGTCGAAAAACGCCTGGTTTTGGTCGGAATGCAGTTCAAAAGTGATTATATGATTCGCGCCAGCTTTAACCAAAAGGTCAGCCATGACCTTGGCAGAAATAGGCTCCCGTGGGACATGCACTTTGTCCTGCCTCGCGTATCCGAAATGAGGGATTATCACGTGTATCTGCGTGGCGAATGAAAGCTTAGCCGCGTTTATCATCAAAAACAATTCCATATAGTCCTCGTTTACCAGTTTATCCCGGCATGTCTGCACCAAAAAAACCTCCTGCCCGCGTATTGTCTGTTCCAAAGCGATGTATTTTTCACCGCATGAAAAGGTCGATAATTTTATCTTGCCCAAAGGCTTACCCAGAGCTTTCGCTATCGCCTCGGCAAGTTCAGGATGAGATGAACCTGAGAATATTGTGTATTTGGTTTCGGACATATTTGGTATTTTAATTTCGGTGTTATATTAACACACCTGAAATGGGGTGGGAATAATTATTTTACTAAATGTGCGGACAAGCGATTGCCCGCCTACAAAACCTAAATTGAATATACAGAATGTCTATTTTTATTATGAAATATGAAAGTCTGAACCGCTGATTTTCAGGATTATTGTGATTTATCCAGATGGATTAAGCGGATACACTAGGAAAATCATAAAAATCCATCCCAAGAATCTGTATAATCTTGGGAATCAGCGGTTCAGACATTTGCGATTATGGCATTATTATTTTTTTCGCTCTTTGCTGAACATCCGCTACAGGGTATTTTGCATTACGTTTTTTGCAATCGGCATTAAGGCAGTTAAGACATGCAAGCCTGTAAGAATTTATTGCGCTTGTTAGAGCATAAAGGGCATCTGAATATTTACCAAACAGGATTTTTGCCTCTTCATAATTTGGTGTGCCATTTTTTACCATTGTTTCAGCATGAGTGCTTTTGATCACATTATTTCTCATTTTGATTAACCTGAATAAGCCATCCAAAATCACCTTCAATTGCCTTTCTCCGCAACAAATGTCCGCGTTGATATTATTAAGCATATCTGATGCCACCAAATCTGTCGTACTGGAGTCTAAACCAGGCTCTATCTTATTGTCTTCATATGGCGAGACAATCTTTTGCCTCATAAGATCAAGATAAGCATCAGGATTAGCCCTTATATTATCGAGTTCATCTTTAACATTATGGCCTGACTCTGGTGGTAGTATTTTGGGCATATTAAATTATTTGTTATGATCTTTATCGATTCCTAACGCATCCAAAATCTGTATCGGATGAGTTATTTTTGGGAATTGTTTTTCCCTTTCCTGAACTTCTTCAACTGGGCAATTTGGGTCGCGGTGTGGGCAAGAGGCGTTAAGACAATTAATGCAATCTAAATGGAAGCTATTGGTAAGCGTAGCAAACGATTCAATTGCATGCTCATGTTTTCCTCTTGTGCCTTCATCTATATCTTTAGGGTCAGTATTTCTTGCCAACTCAAGAAGATAATGTAATTTAATTCTTATTGTTCCAGTTTGTGATGCTTTGCAACAACCATCAACATTAAAAAGATCAAGTGGGAGACCTGGGGCGAATTTTTTTAACATATCTTCTATGTGTGTCCCCATTACAGGGCGAATATTTTTAGGCATATCTTAATTATTTATAGTTAATTATTTTTCAGTTTTTTCAGCCTCATCAAACTGTTTTCCTCGCGCCCAAACCTCTTCAGCTAGACAATTCGGGTCTCGTTTTGTACAACTATGATTTAAGCAATCAGAACAGCCTAGGCGGAAGCTATTAATTAACGCAATAAGAGTATCAACCTTTTGATTCAATTTTTCTCTCGCTTCTGATTCAGATAATTCAGAATCACTTTTTGTTTCACAAAGTGTACTAATTCTTTTTTCTACCAAACCTCTTTGATCAGGAGTACAACAGACATCAGGGTTTATACTTTTTCGTATAGAATCTATGACGCAATCCAACTCTGGATCAATAGGCTTTATTTGATATATCTGTTTTAAGATATCAGGGAGATTTTCAAATACTTCTTCAATTGTGTAACCATTTTTAGGTCTAATATTTTTAGGCATAATTTCTAAAAATTAATTTATATAGAAGAATATTAAATCATATTTTGATAATATTGTCAATAGCTTTACGCGGGGTAATGTAACCTCTATGGTACAAGCTTTAACGATTTTTTGAGATACTCATGCGGAGAACCGAAGATTTCCGGTGAGGAAAATCTGACGACAAATTCCCTCACATATTCCGGCATCTTTCTTGCAGTCGCATGGTGGTACATCCTGCGTATGAACGTCCTCATATTACCAAACAGCCCCTCTATTTCTGAAGTCTTTCCGAATTCCCACCTCTTGTGAATGTCAGTGCTGTGCCTGACCGGCCACCAGCGCTCTATATTTTTGTATATTTTTGAACCGTCGGTATGTAGCCTGCTTCTCGGTCTGACATGGGACTGTGCGAAGAAGACGGCATGGTGCCTCTGGGGGTCCGGGCTGTCGAGAAAAGCGTAGGCGACATTTCTTGTGCCTTTTTGTTTCCCCATCATCAGCGTCCACCCCTTTCCGTAGGCTTCGTCCAGCTGGACTATATGCTCAAGAAACACCGGATCGTCAGGGAGGTGCGCGCGGAACAGGTCATACCAGTCGTAAATAGCCTGCCTGCTGACTGCCGCAAGGTCAGACGCCTGTTTTACCGGTACCTGTGCAGTCCAGCACCACAGAAGGAGCCAGAACTTTCCATAGCTTATCCTCATACTGCTGAGCCAAGTATGTGAAGTCAGTGAGAACTTGCACCGGCACTTAAGACACCTGTACCTTTCCTCATATTTTAAAATTTTCCTTGAGAGGCATACGGGACAAAAGACATTCTTCCCGAATATGATGCGGCGCAGGTACTTCCGTATCTGGGCATCAGAGGGTATTTGATTTAGTTGGTACATGTCCATATTGTATATGGTTATGGATTTGTACCATTAGGGTTACATTACCCTTTACGCGTATATACATAACCCCCTCTTTTCTGGGGTAAGTGGGAAGTAAGTGAGGGGAAAAGAAAACTATATAAAAGAAAAGGGAGAGAAAGAAAACTATTTCGGTTGTACTTCCATCGCGACCATAGAAAGCACTAATATCCGCCTTCTAACTATTTTAAATCATTGCAAATATATTTAAAGTATGTCATAAATACACACTAAAACTTTCATCTAATCAGATGAGTCAGGAATTGCCATCCAATCCACAGTTAACCAATAATCCGAAGATGCACGACGAAGTCGTGCAGGAGTTGAATAGTTTTTTCCTTGAATGGAGAGAGCGGATTTTAAGGCGGATTTACCGTCAGGATTGTTTAGGTGATATGAAGGAACATCGTCCTGAAGCCGAAGAGAGATTGGTTAAAGATGGAGGTCGCGAAGACCAGCCTTGGCACCGATATAACGGTTATCCGGGTCCTGAATATTTTCAAAAACATATACTTCCAACCTTAGAGGCTATCACAGATCAGGTCGACGAACTTCGTGTGGCCGGAACAGATTCTATCGAGATATTGGAACGCCTCATGTGTGGTGAACTTTCTTTTTCAAATCATCACACTTCACGTTCTATCCTTATGGCCTTTTTTGAGAACATCAGTGCCAGCCGTATAGCTTTTAAATCTTTGTCTGGTGACGGTGGCCGCAGCGCACAGGGTCAATTCAAATATTTTTATACTTTGGGCAACCCCAAAGGCGTGAAAAAACGGGAAAGAAATCGAGGGTCCGATGAAGCACGCAAACAACAACTCCATGAGGCCCGCAAGTGGTTGACCGCGGCGATAGCCAAACATCAAGGCTGGGAATGTGACAGGTATTACGGCGGCGGAGATTATACGAATCCGACAAAGACGATTAAAGAATTGTTTCTTCCGCCCTATCGCGCAGTACCCCTGCCGTTTCGCGGAAAGGCAATGAAAGCGTTTGTGAAATACGGCGGGCATACTGTGGCGCATGCTTATCTAAAAGCTTTGCCTGAGGTCGTCGGCGCGCTTGAAAAAGAAGGGGGAGAACGTTATCTGCAATATTATTTTGATATTGCCGAAACGACTCCTTCGCTTAATCCCAATCACACGAAAGGGGGGCAATTTCCGTTATTACAGGCGGAAGATTTGGTTGAAGAATTTAAAGCCCTGGAGGCGATGGGTGAATATAAGGATGATGCAATGAAACTCTTGAAATGGTTAATACCAAATACGAAACACCTTGTGGGCGTCGCTTTTCGCGATGATAAAAATGTACCTTCGTTAACTAAAATCGTCAGGCAATTAGAAGAAGGCGGTTATACGCCCGAGCAAGTCCACGTTATTCTGGATTTGCCAATGCGAAACGCGTGGTTGGGAAGCAGCGCGGTATTTCTTTTGGAACACTATGCTGAAATCGATCATCAGTTTCCGGGCGGAGTCGAAAAAATTCTTCCTTACCTTGAACGTATTAAATCCAGTGAAAGATGCATCTATTATTTGTTGTGTGCCTGTTCTGAGAAACGGCTCCCCGCAAATAATCTTAATCAGTTTCTTGGTAAAGGCGCGGAACTCGTTGATAAACTTGGAGATTCAGCTAATCCATATTTTCTACAAGGACCCAGAATGTATCCGATGTTTGTTGAAATTGAAACAGATTGGGAATCATTTGAAAAAAGGGTGGATGAAGCTTTGGAAATGACTATGGCTTTTGAAGACAGGTATGGCGCCGAGTTGGTGTTTGACCAGTGTCTCTGTTACGCGCTCGACCCGCAGTTCCCGGAATGGAAAAATGGTCTTATGCTCCTTCGAGGTGAGCTTAAAAAAGCCGTAGAACTCGCGCAACAAAATTCGGATGAATTGAGCATGCTAAGAGACAAAATTGTTCCTCCTGATTTGTGGCGTTGCGCTGTTTTCCAATATACTAGTGGAGCTTACAATGAGGCGTATTTCCGGAGCGGAGGATTGGAAGGGAAATCCCATGACCCGCTTCCTGAAGGAACGCATTTTGAGCACCATGCCCGGATTATCGTTCATCTTGCTTCACGGGGGCTGTATTATGGAAACGACTTATCGGAATTTGGGGAACTCTGCAGAAAGGGGTTGCATTACAGCATCGCCTGCCATATTAAAAAGGAGGTTGATCGTGAGACGGGACAGGCGCGGTATGAATTAGATCCCGTTGAAGGCGTTGAAATGCCTGTTGAACCGGGAAAAATTCTAGCGTTTATCGGAACACTAAACAGAATTCATGAGTTAACTGATGGCATTTTGCGCGACGCGCCGATTCGTGAAAACAGACTATCAAATGGGTCGGACGCTCCGAACGTTTATGAACTTACCCAATCAAATGTCGCTGAATTAAGGCAGGCGGAACGCTCTTTGGTACAACTTGAATCTGATCCAGAAATGGGGCCTTTTTTCAACGCCTTCAATCTGAAAGGAAAAATCGACCAGGCTATTCGTTTGGCTTATTTGAAGGACATGATCTATGGATCATGCGGCAGAGCTGTAGAACGAGTGGATATTCCTGAAGATTCCCTAATTTTAGCAGCGAACGAACATACGCGGATGGCCATTGCGGGCATCAGCCTTCTTACAGCCATAGGGGCATTAAAGCTACCTGGTATTTCGGTCGAAGCGGTCTCATCCTTGCGTTATCCGATAAGCCGGCTGCTTGTCAACGGAGATAAAACTAGTCGGGAAGAAATGGAGTCTGCCTACCAAACATCCGATAGGCTGAGGGATGAAACAGCGAAAGTCATACCACAGGTGGAACGTATGATACTTAATGCCCGAAACCAGATGCCCGGGCTTATGCCAATCGGAGGGAAAATACATACCCAAAAGCCAATGGATCCAAAGACCCTGGATTTTATCATGAAACTTTTTGGCTTAAAACAAACTGCATTTCAGCTTATCCATGCCGGCGGATCACTTCTTATACCGCCCATGCCGACCGCACTTGAATTTAATATGATAATTAAAATCCTCGAGCTTTTTGGCGTAGTAGATCCTCAGTTTCCCGATATCCAGGTGGCGGTCGCGGGCCGATGGAGTGAAAGATTGGCTCCTTATGTAGGAGCCTCCGTCCTTCTTGGCACCGACCGCGGCGTTTTGTATGCGGATGGAGCTTTTTCAACAACGCATAACGATAAAACCGGAGCCAGAATAATGGCCTATGATGACGGAGTAAAAATAGAAGGTTTGCCGTTTGACGTGGAGACTGCCAAAGGACGCACAGACATGCTTGGCCGACATTCACTCGGCGACTCTCATCTCTATCAGATTCTCGGCACACTTGCTTCTCATCAGGAGTTTGGCGGTGTGTTTGGTAACCGCATGAAAGGGGTAAATGAGAGTTTGGCTTTTATTTTAAAAAAATATGGTTTGGACCGCCATCTTTTTGAATCAGCCTGGGTATTTGACCAGGCGAAAGAGGGCGATGATTCCCGAAATTATGAGCGTATGGTACGCCGATTTACGGAAGCCCGTATGATGGCTGGAAATAGCGGAGTGAAATGGGATGTCCAGAGGCTTATTAACATGACCCAGCAAGATATTGCGGCGGAAAGGGAGATGGTGATACGGGAACAGCCGGATGAATATGACAGGCTGATGAAATATTAACCGCTTAAAATCGAGAATCGACCTTGTTCCATAAAGTCCAGGGTGAAAATCGAATTCGAATATGAATAAATATACTGAATGCGGAAATCCGTTACACATAAATCCACCCCCTCAGAAGGTGGACAATCGATTGTCCACCTTCGGGGATAAATGGATTTTTCAAATTCTGAATTCGAATTGCATAGAATGAAAAAAATTGCTAAGTTAAAACCTTAATTTAAAAATTAATTAAATCATATGTGTGAGAATCATCGAAATATTCCTGTCAGAGAAATGGAACCACCGCCTCTCTCAGCGCCTTTAGTTTCGTCACAGAGAATTGTTGGATCAACCGAGACGGTCGCTTCACCGACCAGAGTCGTCGCGGACAATCGAGGTAAGGTCGCAAAAGTAGTAGACAGACCTTCTGCCCCTGCTCGTCAGGAAGTCCGGACACCTGAAAAACCTGTACAGGCGCGACCTGCTCCAAAAGCGCAGGTACAAGCTCCGAAAACTGAACCAAAGGCAGTTGCCCAACCAGTTACATCAGCTACCGAGCAAAAACCTGCTGTAATTGAGGATGATGGTGATAGATTGGCCCGCGAACTTCGACAAATTGCTGAACAGAATCGCAGAAAAGGAGGAGGGCATCATAGACGACGCAGATAACCGGAATTATTTCGGTTGTACTGACTATGGAGTTGTACTCTGCTCCAATAATTTATTAAATAAAATGAAAATGGTCCAAGGTACAACCTTGCTCCATCAGTTGGCGTGGCTCCAGACGGAGCCCTACGCTTCGCGTGTGCCCCGATGTGCTTCGGGGCATGGAGCCAGCCGTCTGTTATTTCAGTTGTACCTCCGTTCCTTTTGGCGCGTCTTTTACCAGACTTCCCAAAAGTTTGGCGAGTTCGCCCCGTATTGCTGCGCGAAGAAGGAAATAGAGATTATGATTAGGATAGCTATAAGGGTCTAAACCCAAAATTCTACATGGGGTTGCTCGTTGTTCTTCATCTAAGCCGCTATAACAATGTTCCAGCTCATCTCTTTGTGTTCGATTGAGGCAAAAAGCTTCATTCATATTAATTATTTAGGTTGTATTTCTGCTTTCTCGAATTGCTCTGCCCTTTTTTGGACTTCTTCAACAGGGCAATTTGGGTCACGGCTTGAGCAATTTGGTTTTAAGCAGTTATGGCAATCGAGGCGGAAGCTATTGATAATTTTTACTTCTTCTGACGGAGGATAATCTGTTTCCATTACTTTCTCAACTTGTCCGTCACGGCAACAGGCTCCCGTGTTAATAAGAGGCAGTAATTTATTTTCAATATGATCTCTTTTCCTGAACCTGTTTTCTAATAAAGCATCTTCGACTCTTTCACCCATTACGGGTTTTATATTTTTTGACATATTTAATGATTAAAAAGTAAAGGAGGTAATTAAATCATATTATTTTAATTTTATCAAATATTATGCGCACATGCGCATCCCCTCACTTCTTAAATGGGGTAAGTGGGAAGAATAAGAGGGCTAAAGAAAATTTATAAAAGAAAAGGGAGAAAAGAAATTAATTAGGTTGTATTTCCGTTCCTTTCGGTCCGTCTTTTACCATAAAACCCGCTTTCTCGATTTTAGCGCGCAATTTATCGGATTTTTTCCAATTTTTTTCTTTTCTGGCTTTGTCTCGTTCTACGACTAATTTTTGGATTTTAGCTGGTATCTCAAATGTAATCGGTTCATCGAGATTTAGACCAAGAACAGTATCGAATTTTTTAATGGTAGCGAGTTTGTCGGTGGCTGATATTTCGGTGTCATCCATCAATTCCCAGGCAATCGAAAGGGCTTGCGGTATGTTGAGGTCGTCGTTGATAGCGGATTCGAATTTTTCCATATATTCCTGTTGTGGCTCTCCGCCAGTGGCGGATGGCTCCATTGTGGCTCCAGTTGTGGATAAATTACCCACCCTTTCTCGCAATCTCCGCAAACCGGTTTTGGCGGCATCCATGCCTTCCCAGCTGAATGTTAGTTCTTTGCGGTAATGCGCCTGAAGGCAAAAATATCGATAATCCAGAGGGCTGTAACCTTTATCGATTAATGTCTGCAGGCGCAGGAAGTTTTTAGCAGATTTGGCCATTTTTTCGTTTTTTCCGAGCACCAAAAAGTTACCGTGCATCCAATACAGAACCCATGGTTTTATGTTTGTTGCGCCTTCGGCCTGAGCAATCTCGTTGGTGTGGTGTACGGGAATATGGTCAATTCCGCCACAATGGATGTCGATTTGGTTACCAAGGTATCGGATGGACATAGCAGAACATTCAATATGCCAGCCGGGGTAACCGCAACCCCAAGGGCTTTCCCAGCGCATTGTCTGATCCTCGAACTTGGATTTTGTAAACCAAAGGACAAAGTCGTATGGGTTTTTTTTGTTTTTATCCACCTCAATACGCGCGCCGGCTTGGAGTTCCTGTTTGTCCAAATGGGCGAGTTTTCCGTAATCACTTACTTTGCTGGTATCAAAATACACATTGCCGTTTGCGATATACGTAAGGCCATTTTCCTCTAATTTTTTAATCTGGTCGATCATTTCACCGATGTGGTCCGTAGCCTTGCATTTGATATGCGGTTCCAGCAGATTCAAAGCTTTCATGTCCGACATAAAAGCTTTTGTGTAAAACTCCGCGATTTCCCAAACTGTCTTCTTTTCACGTTTGGCGCCTTTGAGCATCTTATCCTCTCCCTCATCCGCATCCGAAGTCAGATGACCGACATCCGTGATATTCATTACATGGTTAACCTGATATCCGTTAAACTCCAATACACGGCGCAACAGATCCTCAAAAACATATGTCCGCAGATTGCCGATATGCGCGTAGTTATAAACAGTCGGACCGCATGTATACAGTTTCACCTCCGCTGGGTCGAGCGGTTCGAAAAGCATTTTTTGGCGCGACAATGTGTTGTAGAGGTAGAGATCTGACATATAACTTTTAACTTACATCGTAATTTGTAACTTGTAACTTGTCCGCCAGTGGCGGACCAATTACTAATTACAAGTTACCAATTACAAATTATTGTTGCTGATTAGAGGGGATAGAGGGTAAGGAAGGCACTGGCTTTTCTTCTGAAATATTTACTGCAGAATTAATCTGTATTTCACTTCCTCTTGGAAAATAGGCGGAGACGAAATTTGTTAGGCCGATTGTAAGCTGTATTATAATCGCCATAAAAATGGCAAAAAGCAGGATCAAGAAAAAGGTATGGATAATGTTTAAATCATAAATTTTCATAATCGCGTAAAACACAAAGAAACCTATTAATACCGCCCCAAAAAGCATAATGATAAAGAAAAACATGGCATTCATGCTAGTTAACAGACGCGTAAAATAAGCTATCAAAAGCAGGATAATAGAAAATTGGGTTGTCGTGATAATATTCCCTCGCCCGCCAGCGAACTTTGAAGCCAGATGAAGCATTAGAATAATGGCGCAAAGAAACGCTAGCGCCCCGAAATTTTTCGCGAAAATCTCATTTGGAGTTTTTATCAAAAAACGCCAGTAAGCGGTTTCAAACCCTAATAACATTATAACTATCAGACTTATTACATAAGCAGGTATCCATTTTTTTGACGGCTTGGGTTTGCGGATTTTTTTAAGATACGCTTCCCACGCGGCATTAAAATCCTGGATGCTTATGCCAGCGGCTCTGGCCTGTATTTTTGCATCTTCATATGAAAGATCAGGATGGCTTTCTATAATTTGTAATATATCTTCTTGGGTCATAATTAAGTGCTTAGTGCGGAGTGCTTAGTGCGGAGTGACGTATCTCAACACTTATTATTTAAGCACCACCTAACTTGGTACATTTTAAATTTCGTTGGTATAATACCGCAGAGGAAGGAATTATGTAATATTTTTTTATGAAACTCTCGGTTATCATACCAACACATAACCGCGCTGAGATACTGAAAACCTGTCTGAGTAAACTTAGTAAGCAGCAGGGGGTGGAATTTGAAGTTATTGTGGTTGATGATGGATCGACTGACCATACCAAAGAGATAATTACAAATTTTATCCGCCGTGGCGGATTAAATTTTAATTTAACGTACATCAAACAGAAAGCTTCCCATCAGGGGGTGGCGAGGAACAGGGGGGTTGAGGCGGCGGTTGGCGATATTATTGTATTTATCGGCGATGATATTTTTGTGGAACCTGGTTTTCTGATGAAGCATCACGATAGACATGCTGAATATCCTGATGAAAATGTGGTGGTTTTGGGTTTTACAACATGGGACCCGAACATCAAGATTAACTCTTATATGCGTTTTTTGGAAGATTTCGGCTGGCAGTTTGGGTATAAATTTTTGCACCCCAAAATGATTGGACGGGCTGACCCATATAAATTTTTTTATACTTCAAATATTTCTCTAAAAAAGTCCTTTTTTGAGAAGGAAAAGTTTAATGAAGATTTTGTGTTTTATGGCTGGGAGGACATCGAACTTGGCTACAGGCTATGGAAACATCACGAAATGAAAATTTATTATGAACCCCAGGCAATCGCTTACCATCATCACGTAATCCAGCCTTCCGATTTGCCAATAAAAATGAGGAATATCGGAAAATCCGCTGTACATTTTCAGCGCCTACATCCGGATATTCAGATAATCCCAATGGGGCTTAAAGCTCTGATACTCCATTTGGCCGCGAACCGTTGGACTTTGCCTGTATTTCGGATTTTCGGGAAACAGATTTACTATAAACTGAAATCGTGGAGGGAGTTTTTGGTTGGGGTTAAAAGTGCTTGACATAGATATAAAAATATAGTAGATTGATTCCCTTTCACCCTTTTACATATTTAATATTTATGTCTAAAAAACCAGATTCAATTGACCGTCGTGGATTTTTTGAGAGGTTTTTACCCAAAAAGAGTCCACAAACTGATAAACCATCACAAGATGAAAAAGAATTACAGCCTACTTCTTTAATAGAACGTAGGGGGTTCATATCAGGTACTTTATTAGGTATTGGTGGTTTATTTTGTCCAAATATTGCGCGAGCCACCAGATTCGACATATTAGAATTAATAGACCCGACTACCCGCAACCCAAACGGTCAGTTACAAAATTTAGCAGCTGGCCAAGACCCATATCCATTTCTGGAGCCAGAAATGCAGCCTTATCTGTGGCCTTCAGATGACGTGCGGAAAAAAGACAGGCATCCTAAAACAAAAGAGGATATCCCGAGCCCATCAATTGTTTTTGAAACAATAAAACTATTACAAGACGCAGTTAAATCCAGACATGGCGAGACAATAAATCGCCTCAAAACCCTTGAATTTATAAGAAGGAAAGCATTAAATTTTGCCTATGTCGAAAAACCAAAACACCCATTACATAATCCAAAGCATATTCAGTATAAACAGATTTATGAAATGGAACAGCCTAGGAGCAAAACCCTTCTGGGTCTATGGGGAGCTATTAATAGCAGAATGGAATCATTAAGGAAACGCATAAAAGAAACAGTAATTCTTGAGATGAATGCGTGTAAGGCTCAAAAAAGATGCGCGAAAGAACTACCTGACATCGATATGGTCGACCATACCCAAGCCATTCCTTTGGCACCAAGTACGCGAAACCAGGGCTTGGCTACATATAACAATCTGAACGATGGAGTACTCCCAGCGGAATTGCGGATTGAGCCGTTCAGATGCGCGGCAATTGATTTATCACCTGATAAAGAAAATGATGTCACAAATTCTTCTATGCTGGAATACGCGAAATTTTTGGAAAAAGTCATTATAGAATATCATGAAGCCGTTGAAGAAAGGGAAGGCAGATTTTTACAGATCGAGCACAGAGCTTTAGGGCTTCCGCCCAAAAAGAAAGCTGTTTTTCAAAAGATATATACAGTTGGTCGAAAATTTAATGAAAAAGCCAGAACAAGCTGGACTAGTATCTTAAGAGAAGTTACCAGCGTTAAGGGGCTTATAGCAAAAGCTGAATTTGAACAAACTAAATTGGCAAATGCAATAGATAGGTGCGCATATAAATAAACGTAATAGTTAAGTTGCCTTTAGGTTAGTTTATTAGTAAAATGAACATTGAAAATATTTGATGAGCGGTCCTGTGCTGGGCTAGTAGGTCCGCCACGGCGGATCGCTACTTACTATGAAAACAAAAATCTGTAAAATTTTAATAATTATATTGGTGCTATCAGCGCCGCTATTTTTGGGTGGCTGCAAAAAAAAGTGCCCAAAACCGGCAGCCAATGTTCCTGGCACCAGCACATTTAGGGAAGACTGCCCGTATGAAGAGGCAACAAAGTCTGGAAAGAAAGAATTGGATTTTTATTACGTTTATGATAATTCTGACGCTTTTCAAGAGCAAATCCAGGCATTCCAAAGCCAAAACACAGGATTAACAGTTAGAACCAAAAAGTTCGCAAACCTGGATGAATATGAAGATATGATAATCAATGAAATCGCCCAAGGGGAAGGCCCTGATGTTTTTATGATACAGAATTCATGGATGACGAAACACTTAAAAAAGCTTTTACCTATGCCAGCAGATCTTCCTGTGGTTGTGACGCCTGACATGTTCCGTCAGACTTTTTTCCAGGCCGCATCGGATGATCTGATTATTGATAATCAGGTTTATGGCATGCCGCTTTCCATGGATAATTTGGCGATTTATTACAATAAAGCCTATTTTAAAGATCTTTTAGCGACAACTACCCAGCCAGGAAATTTATGGGAAGAGGTCAAGGAACAAGTTTTTCAACTGACAAAACCAAACAACAGCCCTGAGCGCTTTGCCTTGGCGGGTATCGCGATGGGCCGTGCTGATAACATAAACAGCGCCGTGGATAATTTGTATACACTGATGCTTCAGTACGGAGTGAATTTTTATGACGACAAGGAAGAAAAAGCCACATTCGCCGCTGATTCAACCTCGCAAGCATCTGGAGTGAAAAATCCTGGAGTCGAAGCCCTTACGCTTTATACCAGTTTCGGGCTCCCGAGCTATAAAAATTACAGCTGGAACGACACTATAACCGGTTACGACCCTACTAAAAAAGAAATCGGACCTTTTGTACGGGGCAAAGTAGCGATGATTTTGGGTTATCCATATCTTTATGATGTTCTTGTCCAGGAGATTCAGAACCAGCAAAAAGCAGGAGGTGCCCACATTGATATCAATGATATCGGAATTGCGCCGATGCCCCAGCTTGTCAGTCCGACAGAAGGCTTAAAACGAGATACGCTGGCAAGTTATTTTCCTCTTGTCGTCGCGCGGACAACGGATTTACCCAAAGAATCATGGTCTTTAATCGAATATCTAACGACAAAAGACAGCCTTCAGACATATCACAAAAAAACCAAGAAGCCAACAAGCCGGTTAGATATGGCACAAGATCAGCAGACAGAACCATTATTCGGAATATTCGCCTATCAGGCGCCATTTGCAAAAAGCATAAAAATATATGATGCAAAAAGTTACAATAAAATCTTCAGCGACGCCATACAGGAAGTTGTGACAAATATTTCCACCCCAAGAGATGCCCTATCAAAAGCTGAAACCAAAGTCACTTGCGTACTTAGAAAACAAAAAGGACTTTCTGCGAGTGATACTGATTGCAATATCTGATACCGATTGTGGCTAGGATTGTGGCTCGAATTGTGGGGACGTGATTTTGATATAGGTGAAACAGGCCGGACCGATGCGAAGTCAGTCCAGCCTGCGAGGTTCCCGGTCTAGTGGCTAGCGGCGGAGCTTGTTGTAGCCCCACCGCCCGAGGTGGTAGGTACCCTTGGCGGTGCAGAGGGCGAGGGTCGCCGTCAGGCCGAGGACGTTGGCGATGGTGCGCGCCATGTCCTGGAGCGTTCCGAGCACGAACTCGATCATGCTCGTGACGAAGTGCCAGGCGAAGGCGAGAAGAACCAGGGACGCGAGCAGCAACCACGGATGATCCATTGCTTCCTCCTTGTTGGGGAACCGTTGGCTCAGCTCTTTGCCCACAGAGTGTGGACATTGAGCATGAGCGAAATGGTAACATAATTTTTAATAAATGTCAAGTACTTTGGTGATACAAAAAATTTGTTATTTGTAATTTGTTATTTGTAATTTAAAATTTATAAGTATGGAAAAGTTAATCAAATATCTGTGGGGCCTGTTTCTTTTCATCTTTCCACTTTCAATGCGTTATATCGTTTATGAGGACGCAAGTTATCGTTTTGGAAATTTTAATCCGTGGACAACTGGTTTCGTATATCTCCCCGAGGTTTTATTGGGTGTAATTTTTGTAATGTGGTTCTTTTATAAATTAAGAATTAAGAATTATGAATTAAAAATTAAATCGAATTGGATGTGGGTGTTGTTATTCCTTTTTGCAATCAATGCTTACATCGTGACTTTGATTAATGGAGACTCGATTCTTGGGGCGATATTTATATTACGTTTGTTTGAAGGGTTAATAATATTTTGGTTTGTTACTGAAAAAATCCTTGAGCCGAAACGAATGATAACAATTCTGCTTTGTGGCGCGCTTTTCCAGATTGTCTGGGGATACGCGCAATGGATAAGCAACAGCTCGCTTGGGCTGACTTTTTTCGGCGAATCAGTTTTGGGCCCAGATATTTTGGGCGTCGCGAAAAATGATTTGGCAAATGGCATTAAGCAGATACGCGCGTACGGTTCGTTTTTGCATCCGAATATTTTTGCCGGCTATTTGCTTGTAATCTTTTTTCTGAGCCTCAATTACCTGAAATATGCGAGCAAGTTTTTCTGGACAGCAGTTTTTGTTTTCGGCATTTATTTAACAAACAGCAGAGCAGCGATGATCGTCGGTTTCACGTGTATAATTATTTATTTCCTTTTTTACCAATTTAAAGCTTTGCCTATCAGAAAAACAGTCGCGCTTATAATTTTATTGATTCTCGGACTGGGAAATTTGTGGTTTTTTAAAAGCAGTTACGCGGTAAATACCCGTGATGCTGCATGGAAGGAGCGCTTAAGCCAAAATACGATTAGCTATAATATGTGGAAAGCTAATCCATGGGGAGTGGGTATTGGGAATTTTACGCTGGATATGGAGAACTTTACGGATTGTGGGTCGAATCGTGGGTCGGATAGTGGGTCGAATTGTTTAGATAGAAAGTTGTTGCCGTGGGAATTTCAGCCTGTGCATAATACGTATTTTTTAATCCTGAATGAAACAGGGATTCAGGGATTGCTTATACTGTTATCATTTTTATTAGCTTTATTCGATTTGTATTGGCGCGACGGGAAAGCAGTGCCGATTTTCGCGTTACTTTTGCTGGCGCCTTTTGACCACTTGTTGTGGGATAGTTGGGTAGGGCTGGTGCTGGTCGCGTTTGTCGCGGGATTTTTCGCGATTGAAAATCATAAGGAGGGGATTATTGAACGAATTGAACATGCGGTATATCCGTCCGGTGATCATTAATGCTTTTGATTTTTTTGTATAAAACAACGCCCCGGCCATAATGATGGCGCGGGGCGTGGGGTGTGTGGTCACTTGTTGAGCTTCTTGTAGTCCTTGTAGAGGCTCATGAAGTTCCTCTGGTAGAAGCGCAGGAGGGTTTCTTTCTCCCGCGTTCCATTCACGATAAAGGCGGTTTGCCCGGGCGGTTTGTAGACGAAGATGAACTTGTTCGAATTGATCTTGATAGCCAGCTTGATCGGCAATTCCGCAATGCTGTCGCCTGTGTTGCCAGTTGTTGCGTCTGGATCTGTCTCTTCGCTGACTCCCCCGTCTTGGCGAGGAAGGGTGACGTTCTTGACCAAATTAGGTGGTGGGTAGATGACGAGGACGTAGTCATCCCGTACCACTTTGGGGTTGAACGGTCTGACGACCTTCCTCTCGATGCCCACCACCCTGGCCGCCGTCAGGAGCACGTCTTCCGCGTTGGGGAACTTGAGCTCATCGGGCTTGACGGGGGTCTTGGGATCCAGGCCCTCGTACCAGTAGTACAGCGTTTGCTGGTGCTGGACCTTCTCCTCGTTACAGGTGTTCAGGGAGGCCTGGAGTTTGGCAGCGTTGTCCTCCGCCGTCTTCAGTTGCCCTTTCTCCACGTTACTGCTGTTCGGGCTGGAGTCATTGCACCCGGCGACAAACAGGATCGAAAGGATTGCGCAGACGACCGTCTTCATCATGGGAACCTCTTTCTGTTGGTTAGTTGTGACCACACCGAATGGCCACAAGGGTCAACAAGTTGCCGTTATGGCACGATGGATCACAACTAATTATGATTGTGAAAGAACAAAAGGCGTAAATTGTACAATAATTATTATAAGAAGTCAATCTTTTGTAATTAATACAAATAACCAATATAATCTATTCGACAAATATTGATATGGAATCTAATTATTTAACATATTCACCGAAAGAAACCATTCGGCTGGGCAAAAATCTAGCAAGCCGTCTTACATCTGGTGACACAGTTTTACTGTATGGCGAACTTGGGAGCGGGAAGACGCATTTTATAAAAGGCATTGCTGCTGGACTGGGCATCAGAGCTACGATTAAAAGCCCGACGTATGCGTATGTAAATAAATACTCAATCGGGGCTCCGATAGGGGCTCCAATGGGAGCTCCAATAGGAGCACCAAAGGAGCACCCATTGGCATTTTTTCATTACGATTTATACAGATTTGAGAAAGGCGGAGATATCGCGTCAATCGGTTTTGAGGAGACTTTGGAAGATCCGTTTGCAATCAATGTTGTAGAGTGGGCAGACAGGCTCGGTCGACAAGTTCCGGATAAACATATATCGGTAACTTTAGAAGGCGAAGGGAACAAAAGAAAAATTAAGATTAAATTTATAAACTCCGCAATTCTTAAAAAATCGGAAATCCAGAAATACTTTGATGAATGGGCGACGCCTATGCATGTGCGCAAGCATTGCTTACAAGTCACTGAAGTCGCTATGAAAATCGCACAGGCATATATACATCAGGGCGAGATCATCGATCTCAACCTCTTGTACCCAGCGTGCATGCTCCACGACATGAACCGGGTTTGTGATTTCAGAAAATTAGTTCGAAGTCGTTTTGAAGAGGAGGTGACTGATGAAAAATGGAAAAAATGGCAGTCCTGCAGGCGGGAATATAAAGGTATGCACCATGCTGACATAACTGCAAAAATACTGTATGAGCGCGGGTTTACTGAAACAGCTGAATTAATACGCCTACATCGGTCAGATTATATCGTTAAGCAGCCCGGTGCTTTCGATTCGATAGAAAAGAAAATAATCTATTATGCCGATAAGCGCGTAAAACATGATGAAATAGTCAGCTTAAAAGAACGGTTCCGAGATGGGCGCGAAAGATATGGGAAGTTTGATACTAAAGGCGAGCGTAGACTTTTTGAAGATGTTGAAAAACAAACTGTTAAACTTGAAAAGGAATTGTTCAGAGGAATTGATATAAATCCTGATGAAATTATTTGAGTTTTTAAATTCTTTTGGCTCATTCCATGGCTTCCTTATTATCTTTTTTTAACAGCTTTTTTTGCCTGTTTGATAAGAGTTGCTGACCAAGGCTGGTCTTTAAAATTATACGCCCAGCAAAGAGCTTCACTCGGTTCTTTTCTCGCAGCTCTCTCAATTATACCTCTCGCCCAAGGCTGATTTATGTATTTATCCGCATTTCTAAGAGCCTCGCCTGGTTCCTTTTCCGCAGCTCTCTCAATTATACCTCTCGCCCAAGGCTGATTTATGTATTTATCCGCATTTCTAAGAGCCTCGCCTGGTTCCTTTTCCGCAGCTCTCTCAATTATTCCTCTCGCCCAAGGCTGATTTATGTATTCCTCCGTATATGCAAGAGCATAGAAAGGCGCCTTTTCCGCAGCCCTCTCAATTATTCCTCTCGCCCAAGGCTGATCAGCATATCTAGACGCAAATCTAATAGCATAGGCTGGTTCCTTTTCCGCAGCTCTCTCAATTATACCTCTCGCCCAAGGCTGATTTATGTATTTATCCGCATTTCTAAGAGCCTCGCCTGGTTCCTTTTCCGCAGCTCTCTCAATTATACCTCTCGCCCAAGGCTGATTTATGTATTTATCCGCATTTCTAAGAGCCTCGCCTGGTTCCTTTTCCGCAGCTCTCTCAATTATACCTCTCGCCCAAGGCTGATTTATGTATTTATCCGCATCTCTAAGAGCCTCGAGAGCATCGCTGTATTCCCTTTCCGCAACCCTCTTAATTATTTCTCTGTCCCAAGGCCGGTCTATTAAATCAGGATTTATTTTTTTAAGTTCATCTAAAAATGCAACAGTGCTTTTTTTACCTGTAATTATTATAAATTTGCCATCTTTTTGCCTAATTAAAGTTGTCGGGTAACCTGTAGGCGTAACATCAAATTTTTTAAGTATTTCACTTGCCTGCGGATTTGTATCTTTTTGTTTCCCTTCCGGATCTACATCTACAGTTAAATTGATTATTTCAACCTGATCCCCCAAGGTCCCTTTAATCTCATCAAGCGTTTTTTTATGATTTTTGCAATGACCGCACCATGTTGCGTTTACAAAAATAATCAGCATTTTATTGGTTTGTGTAATGGCATCAAAGTTTTCCCGAGTTAATTCCTGCCTTGATTCACGGTATTTGCCTGGTTCTTTCGAACCAGTATAAACTTTGTAGTTTGCCATAGCACCCTGAAACCACTCTACCGGAGTTGAAATACCATCACCGTTGCTATCAAAATTTTCTCTAATAAGTTGGAATAATTTTGGAGTAAAACCTGCACATTTAGACTGTTGCCCCTCGGCTCCGGGAGACATGGCAATACCCCTAATACCCGATTCAATAATTTGGTTTGGGATATCGCCGCTGTAGCACTGATCAGCCACAAAAAGAAGTCCTGATCTACTAATTTTAATTATTTTTAACTGGTCAACTAACCTGCTTTGGCTATAGCATCCATTTTCTAAAACTAAACAACCCCTATCTATATCTTTGCCGTGACCTGTTGTATAGAAAAAGACCAGAGTATCTTTTTTTAAAACACCCTTTGTTTTTAATTCCTCAAACATCTTATCAAGCCCTTCCGTAGTCCCATTAAATTGATGGAGTTTGATATTTGTATTATCTAATTTTTGATTGCTAACAACATAAAAATATTGGAACCCTTTTTCTTTTAATACTTCGATGGCCAATTCAATATTTTTTTTATGCTTTTTACCTGATTTGAGTTCATTGGTATCGCCATTTACCAATATAGCAATTTTATTTGAGGATGGATGTTCCGAAAGGGATAATAATTTTGGAGTGTATTGTATTTCTGCTGGCTGTGAAATTTGTTTTAAATTTTCAGCGCCTCTAGTTTCCAGGGCATAAGTGCTACAAGCTGATTGGGCCAGAAAGGAAAGAAAAACCATCATAATTATACCCCTGGCATGTGATGTGATTTCAGACGGGCAATCAGTTTCCATTTGTCTGAATATTTCTGATGGCGGAGGGGCTGTTTCAGTTTCAGTATTTTGAGGAACTTGAAAAGATCGATGCTGGCCTACCCAGCGAGTAACTTCTTGACGTGTAGTCAGTAATTTTGCAGCTTCAGCCCGTGAAGCAACTGCTAAAATATCATGTGTTTCCCTTAAAAAAAGAGGGCGTTTGTGCATAGAGAAATTTAGAGTGATTTATTTTAAACTATTTTCTAAAATTTGTCAACATCATTCTCTAACTTAAAAACCCCGCTTCTTAGATCCTGAAACGAGTTCAGGATGACAAAGGGGCGGGGTTTATGTTTGTAATTCAGATTCACTATAGGTTGTTATCTGCTGATTGGTTCGTCATGTCCTGAGTTTTCGTAGGCTTACATACCTTTGAAGCAGCCTTGAAAGCATCCCAAGCTGTTTTTTTGGAAGTTTTAAGGGCAGATCTGGCATCCTGGATTGCTTTTTTGTAATCCTTCCAGGCTGTCATAACCGCAGTCCTCCTTTCTTTTCTATCGGCAACTGCCCAGGCTGTTTTAAGCGCAGTTTTGCGGGCCGTTAAAGCTGCCTTTACTGTTGTAGTATAAGTATCAACAGCTGCAATGATTGCAGTATCACGTGTCTCGACGGCTGTTTGCATGCATGTAACTACAGCAGTAACCTCCGCGCCTGTTGTGCCATTGCCGGTACCAGCCGTATCTTCTGCATACACGCCTACAGAAGCAAGTCCGAACATCATTATTAATGAAAGTACTAATGCTATTTTTTTCATATAAAAATAGTTAGGATATAAATTTTACATTTTTCAATTTACATTTTTCATTTGGATAATAAAAAAACGTCTCCAAAAATGTTAAATGTAAAATGAAAAATTAGTAAATTATTTTGCAGTCTCATCATCCTCCGTATCTTTCCCTCCGTCAATTTCATCCTTTTCTTCAGGCTCCACCTCTGTGTCTCCTCCAAGGTCGGTTTTAATGTTGAAGATCTCAATCCCATAAAGGCGCACAAAATTATCATATATCAGTTCCACAAAACCTCCGACGAACTGAAGAATGAACCACACGCCCGGCATCGCGGCAAACATAATAACAGTCGGCTTAGCTCCGGCGGCAAGCATAATTAATGCTATCCCCATACTAACAAATATTCCTAATGCGGTGCTGTAAATGCCAAGAAGGGAATAACTGTAACCGGCTATAACTTCCATAAGCAATGCCGAAATAAACGCGTAAAACATGATGAAATCGTCAGCCTTAAAGAGCGTTTCCGTGACGGGCGCGAAAGGTATGGAAAGTTTGATACGGCCGGAGAACGCAAGCTTTTTGAGGAAGTCGAAAAACAGACAATTAAGCTCGAAAAGGGATTGTTTAAAGGACTAGATATTAAGCCGGGCGATGTTAAATAATTACAAATTTTCAATTTTAAATTACAAATGACAATTTCGGTTAACGGTATGTCAAAATTGAAATTTAAAATTTGTAATTTAAAATTTGAAATTATTTTGCCGTTCCCTCATCCTCCGTATCTTCGCCTTCCGGAGTCTCTTTTTCCTCGGGCTCAATTTCGGTGTCGCCGCCAAGGTCTGTTTTTATGTTAAACGGCTCTATTCCATAAAGGCGGACGAAATTGTCGTAAATCAGTTCCACAAAACCGCCTACTAGCTGAAGAATGAACCAGACACCTGGCATTGCGGCAAACATAATAACAATATCTTTTGTGCCTGCCGCCAACATTACTAAGGCCAATCCAATGCTTATAAACATACCAAGCGCAGTACTGTAGATGCCTAATAGTGAATATTCGTAGCCAGCAAGAACTTCCATAATTAAAGCGGAAATGAACGCGCTTAAAAGAAAATGGACAGCGGCAATGCCTAATGTGATTTCATGCATAACGCCCAACATGTATAAAGGAATTGTTATGAAAAACAATATCAGATTAAACAAGAAAATATGCATTATAGTTGTTTTTCTCCTGAAGTATTTTTGATTGTCCATAAAAGTCACCATAACTCCTGTAACCGTGTTTGCTGTAAGTGTGCCTATAAATGCCATTATGATTATCACAAAAAATGAAAGCGAGCTGACGCCTTCGGTCGGCGGCACAACATTTATCATGATGAAGTAAACTATAAATAACGCCAAAGTGCCGGTCGCGCCACCTATCATTCCGCTAATAAGCCTTAGAAAAAATAGGGTGAATGTTAAAGGTCTTTTTTGTTCCATAACTTTTTAATAAAAAATTAATTTTTTGTTTCATCAGTTTTATAAGTTGTCAGAAACAGGATGATGAGCCCGAGGGTAATGCCTATATCCGCGACATTAAATACAGGAAAAGGTTTTAAAATAATGTAATCAATGACGTAACCCAGGTATACCCTGTTAAACAGATTGCCAAGCGCACCGCCAATGATTATACCTAATAAAAACTGATTAATAAATGAGTTTCTTTTCAAGGCTAAAATGTATTTAAAACCAACATATATCAGGAGACTTAAAATCAGAATGGAGATTATTAGTTGAAACGTATAGCCAAGATGAATTCCAAAAGCGACGCCTTTATTAGTCTGAAGTGACAAATAAAAGAAATTTTTTATCAAAACCAGATGGCTTAAGTTAGCATGGACAACATAATATTTTATGACTAGGTCTATTGCTAACCACGCAATAGCTGATAGAATGAAGGCCCTGTATTGTTGGAGTTTAAGCTTTACCATAGTTTTTGTGGCTGCGCATCAATCTACTTTATCTTAAATTACAAATTACAAATTTTAAATAACAAATTTTCATTTTGGATAACGGTATATGAAATTGTAATTTGTCATTTATAATTTAAAATTTAAAATCCTTGTTGTATCGTTATATCGTCGTATCGTTTAATTTGTTATGAAGAATAGGCATTTTGATACAGTTTTGGCAGTTGTAATTTTCAGTTTGGTGGTCTTTGGGATCGTCATGGTCTCAAGCGTAAGCGTGTACCAGTCATACCAGATAACCAGCTCGATGGTACAAAAAGGTCTTTTAAGCGAACCTACGAACAGTTTCTATTTGTGGAGGCATTTATTGCGTGTTCTAATTTCCATACCACTTTGTATTTTTATGATTTATTTACCGATAAATATCTGGAAAAAAACTGCATTGGGGCTTTTTGTAGCATCCCTTTTCCTTTTAATAGCGCTTTTTTTACCCGGTGTAGGCGCTAATTATGGTACATCTACAAGTTGGATTAATCTTCCATTTCTTCCGTCCATACAACCCGCTGAATTTATAAAGATTACTTTAATATTCTATTTAGCGGTATGGATGGAAAAAAGACAGGAACTTGTCCAGTCTTTCCAGTATGGCTTTCTTCCTTTTACCTTTCTTTTATCAGCCGCAGTCATATTATTGGCGCTACAACCTGATTTCGGTTCAGTGCTTGTTATTTCAATAATCGCCGCAAGCATGTTTTTTGCTGCAGGCGGCAGCATATTCCATATTTTTGGAGGCGCGCTTTTCGCGGCAATGGTCTCTTATCCTATTATCATGAGCAAGGAATATATAAGAAACAGGTTTATGGCGTTTCTTGACCCATCCTTGGATCCTCTGAATATCAGCTTTCAGATCAAACAAGCGCTTATAGCTGTCGGGAGTGGCGGGATTTTTGGAGTTGGGTTCGGCAAATCAATACAGAAATTCGGTTATCTGCCTGAAGTCCAGGGTGATACTATATTTGCCGCCGCGGCTGAGGAGCTCGGATTTATAAGAATACTTTTTTTGGTTATCGCTTATCTGGTAATAGCCTATAGGGGATTCAGCATCGCTAACCGCGCTCCAAACCGTTTTGCCATGCTGGTTGCAGTTGGCATTACTAGCTGGTTTGTTTTTCAGTCAATAATTAATATTGGCGTAAATTTATCTTTACTGCCATTAACCGGCCTCACACTTCCATTTGTAAGTTACGGAGGGTCATCTATAATTGCCAATATGATCGGAGCCGGAATTTTACTTAATATTTCACGTTATGCGCAGGAAAAAACGAATATTGCTAACAGGCGGAGGGTCGGGAGGGCATATTATGCCCAACCTCGCCATCGCTTCGGCAATTAAATTACATTGTGGCTACAATAGTGGCTACGATCGTGGATGTATTACAAACCACAACTGTAGCCACAAAGCGTTAGCGGGTAGCCACAATTGTGAAGTGGAATTATTGTATATTGGGTCAAGATTCCCATTAGACTCTCAATTGGTTAAAGCGGCTGGACTCAGGTTTAAATCTATTTTTACCGGAAAATTCAGGCGTTATTTTTCGTTCAGGAATTTTATCGATCCGATATTTATAATAATCGGTTTTTTTCAGTCAATTTGGATAATAATCAGTTTTTGGCCTGATGTCGTGTTCGCAAAGGGAGGATTTGTTTGTCTGCCAGTTGCCATTGCTGCATTTATCTTTAGGCGCCCGATAATTTTACATGAATCCGACAGGATTATGGGCTTAAGCAACCGGATTGTCGCGAAACTTGCCACAAAAGTCTGTGTAGCTTTCACCGATGTCATAAAAAATAGTGAAAAAGTCATTTTAACCGGCAACCCAGTTAGGCTGTCAATTCAGCATGGGGACGCAAAAAAAGGATATGAAATAACGGGTTTTAACCCTCATCGTCCAGTTGTGCTTATTTGGGGTGGAAGCCAGGGTTCACAGGAGATCAACCAAATACTGGAAAATTCTTTTAATATTCTTAAAAACACTTTTCAGTTTGTACATGTTACTGGATACGGCAAAAGGTCTTCCATAACCAATCCTTCATATTATATTCAGTTTGAATATCTCGGGGATGAGTTGAAACATATATACGCAATAACCGATATCGTAGTCGGCCGGTCAGGCGCGAATTCATTATATGAACTGGCGCTTATGCAAAAACCAAATATACTTATACCCCTTAAAACTTCCGCGCATAATCATCAGCAACTGAACGCGGAATATTTTGAACAAATGGGAGCGAGTATTATTTTAAGAGATAATTCTTTATATGATGTTTTGACAGCGTTGTGGCATAGTCCGGAACAGAGAGGATTGATGAAAAATGCTTTGGAGCGCGTGGCGAAACCGGAAGCGGCGGAACAGATTGCTGAATTAATTTTAGTAACGACACGACGAAATAATTTTTAAAGGCTGTTATGGGATGTATGTCATTACCCTTTAGAGTTGTACCGCTATTGAAGAGACCTTATCATGTTTTTAAATTTGTAAGATTCTATTGACTAAATCATCTATTTTATGTTCTAATATAGTCTTAGCCTCTAACACCTAAATCATTATGACAGGACCAGATAATCTTACAGGAGCGACCAATGAAGCTTTGGTGGCGGAACTCGCACGCAGAGCATCGCAATTACCGGATACTCTGAAGCAGCAATTATCAGCCGCTTTGGCGGAACGCACACGCCCCCGTGTGGAAGGCGCTCTCGCTGACGCTGCCGAAACCACCCCCGAAAATCCCACTCTTACCCGCTTTAAGGCGCAGTATGAAGGTCTGAAACCCGAAGACAAAGACCTCTGCACATGGCAGGAAGCTGAGAAGCGTCTGCTGGAAAATGACGGCCGTTTCCTTAAACTTGCCGAAGCCATGGAGGGAGGCGGTGTTTTGTTCGGAGTTGACAGGAGCGGCAAACTTCTCTTTGCCGATGGCGGTGCGGAACCCATCATGACCGGCAAGAATTATGCGGATACCCGTAAGGCTGTAATGTTTGCCGAAAAAGAAGGCAAGCAGGTTTCCACGGGTTATGAGATGTTTCCTTATTCCGGCGACTACGAAAAGAGCGATGAAATACGTGCTTATGAAGCTTCCGTGAAGGATCTGTTTGTACGATCTGAAAATAGAGACGAGTATCGGGGTTCCTGGCTGGAATCAGGAGAAAAACCCGACTGGCCGAGGCTCGTGCGCTTCTATCCGGACGGTGGCAGCGCCCATGTGTTCGGCGGCATTCCGCGGCGCTCGGATCCGCGGCTCGGTGTGCGTCGTTTGCTAAGGGTCTAAGAACTTGAACTTTGGATTTTGACTTTTCTTTGAAATTTAATTTTTAAAAGCCCTGAACCGGAGCGTAAGCGACTGGTTCAGGGCTTTTATTTTGCGCTTTTTTGCAATACACTGATTCCAAACGGTGAATAGCAACCTGGTCAGTCCGCCTCAGGCGGACAGCCAAGGCTGCCGTAAAGTGTTCTCTTAAATCTTCCGCGCACAATCACCAGCAACTGAACGCGGAATATTTTGAGCAAATGGGAGCCAGCATTATTTTACGCGACCAGCCTTTGCACGAAATACTTATCGCCTTATGGCACAGTCCTGAACAACGGGAGCTTATGAAAGAAGCATTGGGGCGGATAGCTAAACCTGATGCTGCGGAAAGGATAGCTGAGATTATATTATCTGCTAATCTTAAGCCATAATTTCTAAATTCTAATATCTAAATCCTAAACAAATGCAAAATTCAAATATTAAAATTCAAAACTAGAATTTTTTAAAAAATAGATTTTGAGATTAGAATTTTGGTAATTAGAAATTGTTTAGAATTTAGAACTTAGATCTTAGAGTTTACAAAGAAATTATGAAGATAGGCATAAACGCACGCTTTCTGCTGCACCCATACACAGGCATAGGCCAGTATACGCGCTGTCTCATCCCAACTATGGCCAGAATCGAACCGAAGCATGAGTATTTTTTGTTTGCTCCTGAGCATGTAGATATAACGTTGCCTGAAAACTGCCATCAAATCCGCGTCGCCGAAAAACCATATCGTTCCGACAGCATAAGAAAAGCGCATTGGGAGCATGTCCTTGTGCCAAATGAAATGCAACGGATAGGCGTTAATCTTGCCCATTTTTTGTATCCGAGCAACCCACGGCGAAAGCTTCCTATGCCAACCGTTGTCACTGTGCACGATGTGATTCCGTGGCGGCTTAGCGCGTACCGCAAACGCATAAGGTCAAAAATATATCATTTAAATGCGCGTTTGGCGCTTAAGAAGGCAGACCATATCATTACTGTTTCAGAATTCTCAAAATCCGAGATCATCAAGTATCTGAAAATAAAAGAAAAAAATATACATGTTATACCTCTTGCACCTCCGCTAACGGATAATAAAATCAGTTACCCGGATATTTCATTAAGGCGCAAATTTTTGTTATATGTAGGCGGATATGATGAGCGTAAAAATGTGCCAAACCTGATACAGGCATATCAGAAACACATCGCACCATATTACCCTATAGATTTAATTATGGTTGGCGGCAAAAATAAAGGATTTGAAGAATTGATAACCGATGAATATTGTGCCCGAGTTGCAGAAAAATACCCTTTGAAAATAAAAGGTAAGGTCATTTTTACTGATATTTTAGAGCAAAGTGAATTAGCATGTTTGTATAAGCACGCCCTAGCGCTTGTTCACGTTTCGATGTATGAAGGTTTTAATTTGGCGCTAGTTGAAGCAATGTCAGCCGGAATCCCAATCATTGCCTCAGACATTCCTGTGCACCACGAAGTAACCGGTGAACTTGCGCTATTTGTCGACCCGAAAAACGTTGATTCGATCGGCATCGGCATGCACAAATTAATAAATGATCATGCCTTACAGCAGGAACTGGCTTTAAAAGGCAAAGAAAGGTCCAAACAGTTTAGTTGGGAAAAGGCGGCGGAAGAGACTTTGTATGTGTATAACCTGTTTGCCTGATTAACGAAATAACTGATTTCGCATTTCGTATTTCTGATTTCGCATTCTATTCAGCATTCATCCATTTTACATTTTGGGATTTTTAATCTGATAAACAAAGATTGCCAAATGCTAAATATAAAAATGGGAATACTAAATGCGAATTGCGAAATGCGAAATAAGTAATTCCGTTTACGCGAATACAATAGTATAATCAAGGTGAAAGTAATACAGCATTATGTCTTTCAGACTCATATTATTTATAATCATACAACTGGCCGCTTTATTTTTCTTTATCGAAATGTTAAGGCGTATAGTCAAACGAGTGAATGAGTATCATTTAGTAGACACCCGCCAAACGCTCCCATTCGGTTTTTTACGTTTAAGGCATGTTATAATTTTGTATATAATATTCTATCTGCTTTGGGTGGTGTTTTCAGCTATTTTGTACGTAACATTTATAGACACAACCTCATCTTATCATCTTGAAAATCGAGGGGGTGGAGGAGCTGGAAGCGTCAATTTGAATCTTTAACTTTAACGAAATAACGAAGTAACGATCCACCAAAGGCGGACAAGAATAACGAGATAACATTATGATTACCGTTGTGCAAAAAAGTTACTTCGTTACCTCGTTACGTCGTTACATCGTTTAATAACATAAATATGGAGCATGAAAAAATAGTTGTTTTAGATTTCGGAGGACAATATGCCCATTTGATAGCCAACAGGATACGGCGGTTGGGCGTTTATAGCGAGATCAAAGACCCCGAAACCCCTGCCAAAGACCTTAAAGATTATAAAGGCATTATCCTTTCCGGCGGGCCGATGAGCGTATATTCTGAAAAAGCGCCACATTGCGACAAGGAAATCTTTAATCTGGAATTGCCGATTTTAGGGATTTGTTACGGCCACCAGCTTATGCAGTATATGTTAGGTGGTGAGGTTATCAGCGGAAGAACAAAGGAATACGGTTTTGCTGATTTAAAACTGATACAGCCAGTTGGCATTTTTGGCGGCTTAAGAAATATGTCGCGTGTATGGATGTCTCATGGCGATAATGTTGAGGTATCAGCGCCAGGGTTCATTGAAGCCGGTAAAACCGCGGATTGCGATAACTCCGCGCTATTTGATTTAGAGCGCCGTTTTTATGGCGTGCAATTCCATCCCGAAGTCGCCCATACGGAAGAAGGTATGAAAATACTTGATAATTTTTTGAATATCTGCGGCGTAAAACGCGACTGGAGCATTGATAAATTCATTGAGGAAGAAATCGGAGCGATTAAGAATAAAATTGGCAAAAAAAATGTATTTCTCCTGGTCTCCGGCGGCGTAGATTCAACTGTAGCCTTCGCGCTCCTTGAAAAAGCTTTAGGCAAAGATAGGGTCTACGGTTTACTAATCGATACTGGTTTGATGCGGTATAACGAGGCCGATTCCGTAAAACAGGCTTTAAATAGCGTCGGCTTCACCAATCTGCATGTAATAGACAAAAGCAAAGATTTTTTAAATGCATTAAAAGGAGTGTCTGACCCTGAGGAAAAAAGAAAAATCATCGGCGAGCTTTTTTGGGAGGCCAAAGAAGACGCGGCTGATGAATTAAAATTAAATCCAGACAAGTGGATCATGGGACAAGGCACCATTTATCCAGATACTATCGAGACAGGCGGCACCAGACATGCTGATAAAATAAAAACCCATCATAACCGAGTTGACCTTATCCAGCAAATGATTGAAAAGGGGCTTGTGATCGAGCCTTTAGCCCAATTGTATAAAGATGAAGTCCGCGATTTAGGTGAAAAACTTGGTTTACCTCATGATATGGTCTGGCGCCAGCCTTTCCCGGGGCCTGGTCTTGGTGTAAGGATTATTTGTAAAAGCAAAGAACAAGTAGCCAGTGCCAGAGATTTTGGTATTTTAAGCCAAAACATTGAGACGCACCTGAAAACACAGACAAGCATTAGCGACGCGAAAACAATTGTTTTACCTATTAAATCCGTTGGGGTGCAGGGTGATGAACGAACTTACAGACATCCTGTCGCCTTATTTACAAAAAACCGCAACTGGAACGACTTGGAACAGGCCTCAACAGCAATAACCAACAGATTTATTGAAGTAAACCGGGTAATTTTAGCTTTGGGCGGTGATTATGATAAAAAGTTTTTCCTTAAAGTCTGTGATTTAAGTCCGGAAAGAGTGAAATTATTACAGAAAATCGACAATTTGGTTTCCCAGGAAATGGTTGGATCTAAAAAAACTTTTAATATTTGGCAGTTCCCCATTGTGTTATTACCTGTAAGCAACGTGAAAGACAAGGAATCTGTTGTTTTGCGCCCAATCGTTTCAACCGAAGCGATGACAGCAAGTTTTGCAAGGATTGATTGGAATATATTGGATAATATGATTAAAGGAATCTTGGCAGAAGAAGGTGTAACCCATGTCTTTTATGATCTTACGCATAAACCGCCTGGAACGATTGAATGGGAATAATTTACAGTTGTGGCTACAATAGTGGCTACAGTTGTGGTTTGTATTACATCCACAATTGTAGCCACTAAGCAAAGCGGGTAGCCACCATCGGAGCCACAATCGGTTGCTAATTTTAAGAGTATTCAGTAATATAGAAAGCCCTAAGTTATTTTCACGTGTCTGACCAAACTAAACCTGATATCGGCAAATTGGTGGTAATGGCACAAGGAGGCGACACTGGAGCTTTCGCTCAGATTTATGATGAGCTTGTTAAGCCTGTGTACCGCTATATATATTATCGAGTTGAAGAAGTTATTGCAGAAGATCTGACAGAGGAAACGTTTTTTAAGGTTTGGCAAAACCTGAGACAATACAAAAAAGGAAAATCCCCTTTTTCTTCCTGGGTCTTCAGGATTGCCCATAATCTGGTTGTGGATTATTACCGAAAAAACAATATTACTGAAGAAATTGATGAAACGATGGCCGACACAAAAGAAACCGCAAATCCCGCGAATGATGTAAATGTTAAACTGACCAATATCAGGTTAAGAAAGGTAATCCGTAAATTACCCGATAACTATCAACAAGTCATCATTCTTAAATATATCAACGAATTAGACAATAATGAAATAGCTGAAGCTATAGGCAAATCAGAGGCAACTGTGCGCACCATACAATTCAGGGCTTTGGAGAAATTAAGGTCTTTTTTAAGCGAAGAGCGCGATACTCTGTGAAACAAAATCGACATTTTTACGTTATAACAATCGACAACCTGTCTACTTACAACGAAACAACCTGACAAATAAATTTTCAATTTTAAATTTTAAATGACAAATAACAATTTAGTGTAACGGTTAACAGAATAAAAATTTGTAATTTAAAATTTGTCATTTGTAATTTGATAGGTGCATCGTTAAAAGATTATGGATCTCGAAAAGGAAATCATAGGTTTAAGTAAGCCAGAGCCGTCAAAAAAGTTTTGCAGTGACGCGAAAGAACGGCTTATGCACAAAATCAGCATTTATGAGAATGAAGGTTGGTTTGTAAGATTACTTAAAACATTGTCTCTGGTTTTGCCTTCGGAAAATTTTGTCCAAGTCGCGCGAATTAGGCTTATGGAACGGATAGCGGCGGCAAAACGCCCGATTATTTGGTGGCTTAAACTCACTAAACAGGTTGTGGCGTCAACTTTGGTCATGACTATCGCGGTAACATCAGTTTTATTCTTTGCCGGCGGCAAACAGCCTGTAAGCGCTTCCGAGAACTCTTATCTGGAAGTGGCGTCAGGAAAGGTTGCCATAAAACACGCGGATAAACTTATTTGGGATGAAATAACCACACAAATCGAGCTTGCGGAAGGGGATTTAATCCAATTAGAAGCACCGGATTCGGCGGTTATCAACTTTTTTGATGATTCACAATTGCGCCTCAAGGGCGAAAGTTTACTGCTTATAAGCCGTATGAATGTGAGTCCTGGCTACGCGAAACAGGGTATTATTGACGTAACGTTACATAATGGAAACGCGTGGGTTCAGACCTTAAATGTTGACGATGGTTCAGCCTCTTTTACTATGGTCACCCCGAACGCGATTATATCTACTATAAACGCTTCTTTTAACGTTCAGACAAACCTACCTAGCCCGACTGTTATCAAAGTTTTCAGAAACAGCGTTGGCGTGCAGGCTTTGGATGTTGAATCAAGAAAGGTCTTCTCTACAGGCAAACTAAATTATTTCCAAAAGATATCCCTTGATTCCGGAAAGCCATATTATAATCAAACAGTTGATTTGGCTGTTGTGGCTCCAATAATCGACTTAACTTCAGAAGACCGTGACGATGGATGGGTTATAGACAATCTGAAGGCTGATACAAATCACCTTGCCCAGCTTAGAGATCGCGAAATTACTAACTTAAAAGCGTCAGCGGGGGTCTTGCCTGGGCAAATGCTATATCCGTTGAAACGAGCGAAAGAACAATTGACTTTAGCATTGAGCTTTAACGAGGAGAGCCAGACAAAGGCGCAAATCGACATAGCCAACCAGCGCCTTAACGAATCAATTGTTTTAATCGAACAAGGCAAGACCGACAAAGCAAAAGAAGTGTTGGCAGAATATCAAAATTTGATACATAAAATTACTGAATCTAAGAAACCCGAAATAGCAAACTTAAATCGGCTCTCCAATAATGTGGTTGTGGCACACCAAAAAACCCTTATAGCCGCGCTTCCAAGCGACTCTCAAGTCGGAATTGTGAAAGAAGTGTTAGACCAAACGGAAGAGCTGTTAACTGAGGATCCGATTAAAAAAGCTGAAATACGTATGCAGAATTCTCTGGAAGAACTTACTCATATCCAGGATTTTATTGCATCAGGTGATTTAGCAGCGGCTGAGGAAACCCTGATAAACCATCAAAGCCTGGCTCCCACACTACTGAATGAAGTCAGTACATTCAGCAATGATGACCAAAAGAAAGAATTTTATAACAATATTCTGAATAACCAGTATGAAGAAAGGCGAATTTTGAATGAGATTGCTAAGGTACTTGCCAATAGGGAAAATGCCAAAGACCTTGTGGCATTAGCTGAAAGCACTGGTAAAAATCTTGATGATGGAATAAAAGTTGTAGCTGAAACCATAAAACCTTTCGAACCAGATATAGTTTTGGCCCAAGCCGTAATTTCGCCTATGGAAAAGAGGCTCCAGGAATTTGTTGATAAAATTAATATTTACAGTACCTGGACAGGCCAAAAGAACCAGATTGACCGACTGCTTACCAAATACCCGCAATACGCCCGCGATATGGATTTTTTAACCAAACTGCGCGACAGGATGGGCACCCGCTCAAAAGACCTTGTTAACGTAAAAATTATTGAATTGAAAGCCGACTTGGTTGTGGCTAAAAGCAAAAGGGTCAAATTGAAGATTGGGAGGTCTATACAGTTAAGGGAGATGGCGAAGTGATTTCGCATTTCGCATTTCAGATTTCGTAATCAATTTCGCAATTTACATTTTACATTTAAGCAAGATGGTGCTACATTAACGACCTATTTTGAATTTATTTGATTATTTAGTATTGCAATGAATAGAGATGAATTAGAAAAGCGTACTTTAGAGTTCAGCAAAAATTTAATTCGAGTGTTACTTAAACTGCCAAGAAATCTGATTAATGACAGATTAATCGGGCAAGCTATTTCTTCAGGCACAAGTATCGGTGCGAATTATATAGAGGCAAACGCTTCCGAATCGGAAAAAGATTTTAAGCATAAAATAAACATTTCTTTCAAAGAAGCTAAAGAAACAAGGTATTGGCTGGATATTATTATCTCCGCAAATCCTATGTTGATTAATGAATTATCACCTTTAAGACAGGAATCTGACGAGTTGTCGCGGATTTTCGGAAAGGCTGTTACCACCTGCAGGCTGAATGCAAAAATGAGACAATGAAAAATGGGAATGCGAAATGCGAAATCTGAAATGCGAAATGAATAAGGTATGCTGAAGAGCCGCGATCCAGTTGAAAACTTGGATGCGGAATAAGTTTTAAAGTAAAAAAAGATCAGTACGGCTTAAGAAGTATTTACGTTTAAGGTTTTTTAGTATCGGGAACAGGTTTTAATTCTTCCCAGCTATAAGACGGATGCACAAGCTTACGGCAATCCTGCCCTTTGGATCGGCCCAGCATCAGGCTTTCTCCTTCACGGCGGACTGCATTTATGCAATCGGTGCCTAGTTGGCACCAGGTTATCAGAACGTAATCGCCATTTGTTAATTGATATATTCCACCTTTATGATGAATCATGCCATGGAATCCAGGTATAATAAAATCCACAGTTCGTTTTAAGGTTGCAGTTTGTTCACCAACCTGAATTGTTTGTTTTGGTCCATTGCCTTCAGACGGTGTCCAATCCTCTATAGTTACTACATGGGAATAGTCAGTAACCGCATTTAAATGTCTTATTGGTTTCCTGGAGCGCCATTTGCCAAGATATTGCTGAGTATTATCTTTTGGGATATTTAGATTTCCTAAAGAGCCTAAAGAATCATCACAGCCTGAATACTGTGGCTGGTTTGTGCAAACAAAAGGTATGGCACATCCAAGTAAAACAACAAATAAAATCAGCGCCCTCGTACGACTGGCAAACGCAGTTTTTTTCTCAACAGGCGAACTGCCTGTTTGTTCTTTCTGGCATGGATTAGTTTCAGATGACCGGATAGTGTTTTTAGATTCCTTCAAGGGCATTTTCGTGGATATTTAGAGCTATTATGGTTTTTTAGGATTCGGTACGGGTTTTAATTCTTCCCAGCTATAAGGCGGATGCACAAGCTTACGGCAATCCTGACCTTTGGAGCGGCCTAACATTAGATTGTCTCCTTCACGACGGACTGCATTTATGCAATCGGCGCCTAAATCGCACCAGGTAATCATAACGTAATCTCCATTCGGCATTTGGTATATTCCTCCCCTGTGATGAATGAAACCCTCCACAATAAAATCCACAGGGCGTTTTAGGGTTGCTGTCTGTTCACCCACTTTTATTGTTTCTTTTGGGCCATTTTTTGCAGGCGGAGTCCAATCCCCTATTTTTAGAATTTGGGAATAACTGCTATGCCACCCCAAATGTTTAATAGGCCTTTTTGAGCGCCATTTACCAAGAAATTGCTCGGTATTTTCTTTCGGGATATTAATATTTCCTAAAGAACCGGAAGAACCGGGAATATCATCACAGCCTGAATACTGTGGCTTATTTGTGCAAACAAAAGGTATGGCACATCCAAGTAAAACAACAAATAAAATCAGCGCCCTTGTGCGGTTGGCAAGCACAGTTTTTTTCTCAGCAGGCGGACTGCTTGTTTGTTCTTTCTGGCATGGTCTAGTTTCAGATGACCGAATGGTGTTTTTAGATTCCTTCAAGGGCATTTTCGTGGATATTTACATAATATTAATACTGATATTTTATTATGCTTTGGGTGCCAAATGGGGCATAAGTTTTTTGGGGTAGAAAGCCGCGCCTCAGTTAGACTGAAACGCGGCTTTCAAGTTGTACCCTCCTTGTAAGAGGTTAGAGTTGTGCCGCCTTGTGGGCGACGCTAGGTGACGGACGGACCACCGCCCGGGGGGCCGGGCTGGGTGCCAGGTGGAGGCTGGACAGGGGGCGGATTGACAAGCAGGTTGAGGTTATCCACCTCTCTCCTCAATCGGATGAGATCTCGGGCCATCAGCCTGTTCTCATCCGCGAGTTCGAAGCATCGGGCGATGCGGCTGCGCTTCAGGTAAACGAAGAAGGCGATGATCATCACGAAGACGACGATGGCCATAGTCTGGCCGATATGCTTTTCGTCGAACGCCCAGCCGAGACCACCGCCTCCGCCCTTCTTCACCTCTTCCTGGATGAGCTTGCGGATGTCATCCGCACTCAGGCTTCCGGCCTGCGTGGTGGTAGGCTTGGCGGCTTTCGGTGCGCCGCCAGCTTTGCCGGCGGGCTTGGGGGCCTTGTCCTTCTCGGTGTCGGGCTTCTGGGGCTTGCAGGCCTCCTCGATTTTCTCCTTGTCAGCGCCCGAGAGGAGCAGCGCATTCCTGTCGCAGGGCTCCGCCTTCGCGATGCCCGACGACATGAGGACGAACAGCATGGTCACGACCACTGCGATCACGTTCTTCATGGCTTCCTCCTAAATGGCATCGGTCTCTCTTGACCGTTGTCGGTTGTCGTAAAGAGGGTACCTGTGAGCAGGCGTCCCCACATCCTTGTTGGCTTGGGGTTACACACTACGCACATGTGACTCTTTACGAATTTTGTGCCTATGTTGTTAATGATCATCTGTTAAGATTACGCGGGAGCAGGAGCTTCAATAGCAGCAATAGCTGATTTTTGCGCCGCATGTTTAGCCGCCATAATGGCCGAAGCCGCTTTCGGAGAGTCGATTATACGTTTAACACCATCTCTGATTCCTAATACCCATTTTTTAATGCCTTCTGGATATGCCAATGCAGCTTCACCTGTATTGCGCACAATATCGTATGGCATTTGTCCGGCATGTTGAATTGGTTTAGCAATGGCTTTGGCAGGCACTTTTAATGCATTAAAAATAGTATCCCGTGTCCTGCCAGCCAACTTTAGGAAATGGAGACCTGTTATGTCGTCAAGCACATGGCCAGCCTTTTCCCGCACCCCGTTAGCTGTTTTTACCACAGCATTTTTCATAGCTACAATAGTTTTGATGGGGTGTACCAAATATTTTGGCGAAGTGAACAAGGCCTTGGTTAGACGATAGGGAATTGCGCATACATCTCCTATTAGTTTTACAGGGGTGACAAAAATTCCCTTGATAACATCACGGAAGTTATTAACAAAAAGTCTTTTTACAGCGACAAGAGGCGACAAGGCCAGGTCAACAAAACCTCTTCCAATGCTATTTCTAATACCTACAACACCTTTCGCGGCTTCTTTAGCGCAGTGTCCAGTCCATGTTATTTTGTCATAAGTCCAATGAGCTCCTTTTGCTGTGTATTCATATGCCTTTGTAATAGGCGAGAAACAAGCGCGAACAGGCCACGATTTAATGCCTCTTTTACCGTAATGGCCTACTTTTACGACTCCACGTCCAATGGCCTTAAAACTTTCTCCAACTGCACCGAAAAAACCAAAAACCAACCTCTTTTCTTTAAAAAAGTTTTTGTCATTAACGGGGTTGTGCCAGATTGTGGTTGAATTGTGGAACATGGTTACTTGTTGAAGGTCTAATTGAAGGTCTTATTGAAGGTCTTACCTGCCTGCCGGCAGGCAGGTTGAGGGTCTGATAGTGGGGACAATTGTAGATTAATATATATATGCCTGATATATAGGCGTAAATTCGGTATCGATTTCCATTATTTTGGCTTCAAGTTCCGCGTTGTTTGTTATTCCAAATACGTTAACTAACATCGTAATAACATCAGGCGAAACAGAAGCGTGGAAATGTAGACCTAACATATTGCCACGAGCTACAGCGATTTGGTTGATTTTATAGGCTAAATCTAATTTTGCCTGATCATCCAGACTTTTAAATTTTGAATATAATCTCTTTAATCTTCCAATCGCATCCGTAAGCTCAGGGGAAGCGTCCTGTAAAAGTTTTGCAAAATCAAGATTTGGCGGCATATTTGGCTGTGCGGGTTGGGGGGCAAATCTTGCATTTTGCTCCGCGATCATTCTTTCAAGCTCTTTAATGTCATCTCCCAAGGGTCTTGGATTAACTTTGACAGCATATCCGCCAATGTCCTGGGCTTTTTTACGCATTTCAGGATATGTAAGCCTAGTTACTATGTCGCCACGCCTAGCCCTTTCTAATTCTTCTTTCAATATTTCTTTCATAACATTAATCATTTTGTCTAAATCCTCTAATTTCCCTATCTGTTGCAGGCGGGCCGCATTAGCTAAAAATGTGTTGCAATGATTTTGCACTAATGCCTGTGGGTTTTGGTCAATAAGCCCCATAGCATCAAAATAGAGAGACTGTTTAAACGTTTTTTTCTCTTTTAACAAGGTTTTGACGCCATCTTCTGTATTTAAGCGCGCGTTTCCAAATTGGCCAAAAATAGCCTGAAAATACTTTAATACGAAATCTCTGCTAAAACCCAAATAGGTCAATATACTTTCAGTTGGCGTTGACCTGTTTTGGGCAGGATTTTGGGGTTGATGAGGGGCGTTTGGCGTTTGATTGGATGTAAGTTCGTCATTCCTAAGATCCCACTTTGCCAAAACGAGTAATAGGTTTGAAATTTTTGTATAAAATTTAAGAGCCTCGTTGGCATTGATTATTGAATCTAATTTTGTCAAACCAACCGGTTCCGCTGGGATATTTGGACGGTCTGGATTTGGATTTACATCCGGGGTTTGCCCAATGGCTGCATTAACCAGATCTCTCCATATCACAGAATCGTCTATGCCAGTCAGTTTTGGTTTAGCTGCAATTTGTTCCAGTCGCTTCCTGGTTTTTCTGGCAAGTTTTTCGTCATCCTTTTCTCTGAACCACTGGACGGCTCTTTCGTAATGTTCTTTTAAACTCATAAATTTAAATGGTTAAATGATTAGGTAGGGCCCTGTACCACTCTCCACCAGAGGCGGATCGGGTACAGGGCGGGTCGAACCTTGGCATTGCGCCAAGGGTACTGCTATCTGTCTAGTTGGTAGGAATGTCATATTCGTCCTCGGAATGGGACGAGCTGGTGGCGCCCCGCGAAGCGGAACGAACGGATGTCTGTGAAGACTGTGAGCCGCTCTTCGCAGAGCCACAGTCGGCGCAGAATCGCGGCCCTTGAGTATCCGCTCTACATTGGGGGCAGAAAGACCTTGTCACTGTGGTAGGCGGGCCCCCAAGGAGTCCTCGGTGATAACCTTTGACAAAGTAGACAAGGGCGGCGACGGCGAAGATTACGATTGCGAACCCCCAGAAACAGAGCGTAAGCTGGTACAAGACAACTGACCAAATCAGGCCTATGCCGGTTGCAGGGAGGAGGTTCTTGGGCTTCAGCCCAAGAAGGATGTAGACCAAAGTGAGCATTGCTACCCAGTTTGGCCCCCATCCGAGCACTTTCCAGAACTCGAAGAACGAACCAACTGCGGTTTTCTGCGCGAACGCGGGCGTGGCAGTGATGAGCACTGCCAGTGCAACCAACAGTCTCATGACTGCCTCCTTGTTGACACGTTGTGGGTTAAACAGCCATATCTACCCGCCTTTAACGGACAGATGCGGCTGTTTAACCGGAGAAATGCAGTGCACAGAAACGCAATGAACATAATCTATAATCTGAGACGCGAAATATCGCGTCTCTACAAATTGGATTATATTTTTTTCAATGAGGCGAATCATGATTCGCCTCTACGTTTTGTTCGGGACGCATTTCTCGCTATTTCAATAGGGAAATCCTTAAATTAATGAGAAATCCTCTCATCCGCACGAGTGCGGTATTCGCGGATTTTCATAAATTTATCCTCATTTCATTTCGGGTCAACCGCTTGCGCGGTATAACCCTCATTTCATTCGGACTGGATTTCTCGCTACTTAATGACAGATAGCAGAGAATTATCTGCCACCAGACCCCCATTCTTCGCACAAGGCTTCGAAGGGGACAGGTGACAAGTTATTCTCTGCTAGAATTTTATGATGTTAAAGAACAGATAAGGTGTAAATTTTATAACATTTTTACTATTTTGTCAATACAATATTCAAGTTATTTTTTGGGGTTTTGGGGCGGTCCGATGTTGCATCGGACCGCCCCACTTTCTGCTATCTGATTTGGTCAGGTTGAGTGCGGATCTTCAGGTGGGTTCGCCGAGGGTTTGGAGGGGGGTGGTGCGGAATCGGAATCGCTCCTTGGCTCACCGCATTTGCTACAGAACTTCGTTCCCCGGGTCTTCACCCCGCACTTGTGGCAGAGCGTTGTTTCCGGGGCGGGAAGTGGCGGGAGCAACTCTTCGAACATCAGGTACAGGAAGCCCTTCTCCCTGATGACTTGGTTGGCGTGATTCCTGTACTCCGCTGGCCTGAACCACACCCACCACGCGACGAATGCGATGAATGTGCACAGGCCTAGAATGTCCCAGTTGACGACCTTCAGTAGGAAGAAGGTCACTGCTACTATGGCGACGTTCCTTGCCATGATTGGCTTCCTGACTACTACCAGGAAGACCATGACCGGAAGTAAGAAGATCCAGATGAGCACCCTGGCTACGGGCGCCAGCGGACCGAAGACCCCGGCAAAGGACTGGTACACGTGATTCACTGAATCAGCGACGTAGCCGATAACAGCGAATACCTTGTCGGGATACTTCGTCTGAGGGCCAGGCTTGAGTAGCAGGAGCACCATCAGGATCCACAGGGGTAGCCACACGTACCACAACCTGTGTGATGGCAAGTAGAAGCCGTGGTAGGCGGAGTCTGCGAGCTTGCGCAGGAACCACGAGGTAAGCGGCAAGTTGCGCTCCGTATCACGTAGCGTCTGTCGTATCATTGGGAAGGAGGTGGAATCCTGGCGACTGTACCCTGAGATACTGTCATCATTTTCCTCTTCTTCCTTTTTGCTGATGTTCTTCAGTTTCTGTCTGGTTAACACCTCCTTGAATACGAAGGCGGCGTTCTCCAGACGGTCGTTTTCCGCGAACTCAGTGTCGTCTCTCGCGCAATGGCTGATGAACCAGGCCTTGAAAGCATCATGCTTCATGCCAAGGACGTTCTTGGCCAAGTCCTCATCATTGCACTCAGTTGTGTCTGCGGGCGCAGATGAAGACTGGCTGGCAGATTCCTCTTCACCCTTTTCGTCTTCCTCAGCACCCATGAACTCGTTTAGCGCCTCTCTGACGTACAGTTCATTTACAGCAAGAAGTACGTTCTCTTTGCTGTCGTCCGTGTACGCATTGCTGTTTCTTGGGCAATGGGCGATGAACCAGTCCTTGAAACTCCCATGCTTCAGGGAACGGATGCTTCTTCCCAAATCACTTGCCGAGCAGATGTAGAAGGGTTCTTCCTTGTCGTCCATGTCAGCTTGGTCATCAATGGCATCCGTCAGTTCACGGGTGCGCATGACCATCCGAACAAATGTCGCGTTCCTTCCTCTGTCGCTGAACATGTGCGCCTTGCTGTCTTCCGTGCAGTGGAAGAAGAACCAGACCCTGAAATCCCGGGAATTCAAGGCCAGGATGCTCCTGTTCAAGTCTTCTTCAGAACAAACTAGTTCTGTCGAGATAGGCTTGCCAGAGCTGTCCTCGACTGACCTGCACGCTTCAATCACAGCGAGATTGCTGTTCTTGTTCGGCTTCCACATGGCACACACGATGTCGCACTGGACGGTAGGTGGGGTCATACAAACCGCCGGCTTGTCCGCCATGGCGGTTGTCGAGATGAGCGCGAACAGGACTGCGAGGATGACGGCGAAGATCGTTTTCATGTCCCGTACCTTTCGTTATGTCCGATTTTACTCGGACGTCCGTGGTTAAACAGCCATATCTATCCACCTTTAACGGACAGATGCGGCTGTTTAACCGGATAAATGCAGTACACAGAAACGCAATAAACATAATCTATAATCTGAGACGCGAATTTGAGACGCGAAAAATCGCGTCTCTACAAATTGGATTATATTTTTTTCAATGAGACGATTCGTGAATCGTCTCTACCTATCAGATAGCAGAGAATTTATTTGCTATTCGCACCCCATCCTTCGCGTAAAGCTACGGAGGGGACGAATAGCAAGTTCTTCTCTGCTAATTATTTTTTAATGGTGTTAAAGATCAATGTTTAATATTTTTGGAATTTGGGGCGGTCCGACGGAATGTCAGGCCGCCCCGAGGTGGGACTCTGCGCCATGCTTCGCTTGCGCGAGCAGGTCACAGAGCGCTATCAGTCAGTTGGTGGGGATGTCGAACTCGTCTTCGGAAGCAGGCGTAAAGCGAAACCCGCACTCGCCACAGAAGTTTGCCCCTGGATCCGAAACGTGCCCGCGCGGGCATTCGACCGTGTCGGTCGCGTTCTCCTCCGGCTCCGGGTGAGGGGGTGGCTGAGGTTGCTCAGGCGCGGTAGGTATACTACCGTCCGGTCTGACGGGAAGGGGATTGCCCCTCTCGTCGCGGAATGGGTTCTGCGCTCCGCATTGCCGGCAGAATTGCCTACTCCCCTTGTTCATGGTGTTGCAGAGCTGGCCTTCCTGATCGCGAGCTTTGCACTCCCAGCTTGCTTCCGGGTTACGGGCTCTGCAGGCGTCGCAGTAGTTAGGCGCACCTTCCTTCTCGTCGATGGGGTTCTTGTGACCGCAGAAGGTGCAGACCGAGTGGGTCTTGGGAAGCTGTGGAATGACAGCCCTGGCAAGCAGTGCCAAGACGCACTTCCACAACCCTTCGTCTTGGTAGATGGCGGAAAACTTGTCCGGATCTTCCTTGAAGCGCCGCCAAAGCACCAAGCCAAGGAGCAGGATGCCCACGATGACGTAGGCCAGGCCCCATGGGATCTTGGCCAGGATGACATTCGCGATTGCCGCGAAGATGAGGATGAGGAAGATGTCGGTCTTGAAGCCGACAAGGTAGGCCATTAGGGGCAGGGCTGTGATGAAGATTGACAGGATCCAGCCTATCGGCCTGATCTTCCAGATCAACCTGTGCAGTCCTTGCCCGTATTCTGACACCTTCGTCAGCAGTAGGTTGCTTCTCTTGTTCTTCATGAACAGCTCGTACCCTATGGTTACCATTAGTATCCACAGGGGGACCCACTGATACCAGGGGGACGACAGGGGCAGTTGCAGGACTGACTTCTTGACCAGCCAGTACAACTGCTTGGCGCACCACACGTTGATGAAGAGGATCTCCAGGCCAAGCTTGACCAGATCCACGAGATCTCCAAGGCCGAAATACCTCAAGAGCTTTTCCATCGTTCGTCTCCTTTCGGCTCAGCGCCGATTACCCGGCGCCAGCCGGGAGTTGTCGTTTGTTTGCCCCGTATACGCGGGTGTTCACCTGAGTGGCTTATTTACGATTGAGGGACCACCCCGCCTTCGGCACCCCTCCTCAATTAAGGAGGGGATATTCCGATGGAGGCGGAACGGGGTGGTCTCTTTCATTCATCGCAAATAAATCGCTCAGGTGAACTGTTAACTTATGCGCTCGAGACGTAATTCTCGAGATTAATCAATAGGGAAATTCTCAGATTTGCAAAAATCTTTTTTGCCCTCCTTCGTTAAAACTTCGAAGGTCGCGCAGATTTTCACAAATCTGTCTTCAATACACCATGAGACGATTCATGAATCGTCTCTACGTTTCGTTCAGAACGAATTTCTCGCTATTTAACTGACAGATAGCAGAGAATTTACCTGCTATTCGCACCCCATTCTTCGCTAAAGCTACGAAGGGGACGAATAGCAAGTTCTTCTCTGCTAATTTTTAATGATGTTAAAGAGCAAATTTACCAATTACCCAATACCCAATTCCCAATACCCAATTACTGAATATCCAATTCTCTTATTACTTAAATCTGAAACTAAAAATCCGAAATTTGAAACAAATCATAATTTTTTGGAATTTGGGGCGGTCCGACAGGATGTCAGGCCGCCCCAAGAGGTGGGACTCTGCGCCATGCTTCGCTTGCGCGAGCAGGTTGCAGAGCGCTATCTGTCAGTTGGTGGGGATGTCATACTCGTTTATGGAATCTGACGAGCCGACACTGGGAGGGGGAGTCGGGGGAGCGAAGCGAAACCCGCACTCTCCGCAGAAGTCAGCGCGTGGCGCCGATACGTGGCAGCGCGGGCATTCGATCATGTCGATCGTGTTCTCCTCCGGCTCCGCGTGAGGCGGGAGCTGGGGCTGATCGGGCGCGGGAGACAAACCTTCGGGTCTGACGAGAAGGGGCCTGCCCCTTTCGTCGCGGAAAGGATTCTGTCCTCCGCACTGATGGCAGAACTGCCGACTCCCCTTGTTGGAAGTGTCACATGTGCACTTCCAATCAACCTCGGGATTCCGAGCTCGACAAGCCTTGTTCTCGCAGTAGTTGCTCGGCTTGTCGCCTTCGATGGGGTTCTTCTTGTGCCCACAGAACGAGCAGGTCCAGGTGGTCCTGGGCATATGCGGAAGGAAGTCCTTAGAGATAAGGACGAAGATTCCCTTCCACGGTCCGTACTTGCGGAAAATGTCGACAGTCTTGTCGCGCTCTTCCTTGGAACGGAGCCAGAAGGCCCAGGCGCACAGCAGGATGAGCACCAGGGGGTAGGAAACGAACCAGGGGATCCACTTCAGGATGACGTTGACGATTGCAATCAAGAAAACGTACTTGACTGCAGGCCCTTGCTTCATGATCCAGAGCATCACCATCACGGGCGTGGCGAAGAGCCACAACCCGAGCTTGATGAGCGGTCCGGCTATCGGGAAAGCGGTGAGCAAGTTGATGCCCATGTCGACCTTGCCGGCGACCATTGAGATCGTCGACACAATCTTCTCGGTGTACACCTCGAACGTTTTGGGACGGGTGAGGAAGGTGTACCACAGGAGCCAGAGCCAGACCCACAGGTACCACTTGCCGAAGGGGGGGAAGTTGAAAACGTTGGTGATGAGGTACCACAACTTCACACTCGCCCACTTGGTGAAACCGAAGGCAGTGATGGCGAGACCGATGATCTGCTTGAGCATGTTGTATGCATGCTCAAGATTCTTCACGAGATCGCCCATGAGATTCCTCCTTTCGGCTCAGCGCCGATTGTTAGCCCGGCGCCAGCCGGGGGGTCGAGTTGTCGGTTAAACAGCCATATCTACCCGCCTTTAACGGACAGATGCGGCTGTTTAACCGAATAAATGCAGTACACAGAAACGCAATGAACATAATCTATAATCTGAGACGCGAAATATCGCGTCTCTACAAATTGGATTATATTTTTTTCAATGAGGCGAATTATGATTCGCCTCTACGTTTCGTTCGGGACGCATTTCTCGCTACTTAACTGACAGATAGCAGAGAATTTACCTGCCGTCCGCACCCCATGCTTCGCACAAGGCTACGCAGGGGACGAAAAGCAAGTTCTTCTCTGCTAATTAATTTTTGATGATGTTAAAGAGCAACTTTATACCTTAACGAGGTAACGAAATAACGACGTAACGAAGTAACAAATTAAAAGATGGATTTGATATAGATTCTCGATTTATTTTGGTAGGAGTAATATTTAACCATAAAATAATATAAAAGTCAATAGTATTTCAGAGAGAAAAAAGCTTAAGCTGCAATTTACAATCCGATTTTGAGGATACGCAGAAAATGGCTTAGGTATAACAAAAAACCCATAACCCTTAATTATATGCACAAAAAATATCAGGTGTCAAGGGTCTTAAGGCGGACTTTCTTATTAAGACTTATTCCGGTGATTCAACAGGATTTACGTAATCATCAGGATTTTGGCGGCCTATTTTTTCAGTTAGGACATTGCTTCCTTCTTTAACTGGAACTTTTTTATAAACAGGTTTGCCAGTTGGGGTTTTTTTGCCAGTATCAACTTTAACTGTTGTCCAAACTATATTTTTCCCATCAGGTCTTGTTTGAAGATTGAGATCTTTGCGATACTTACGGGCAAATTCAGCGGCTTCGTTGTAGATTTTCGCATTTTTTTCATTTTTATAAAAATCCGACATAGCAAATTTAGGAAATGCAGCGCTTCCCAAATATTCATCTATCGCCTGTAATGTTTTTTCATCGCGATTTGTAAGATCAGCTAACCAATTTAACTTCGATTTATCTTTCATGAATAATCTTCCGACGCCGCCCACTATAGTACCAGATGCTTCCAATGTCCCTATCATCAAACGCAGCCATTCAGCAACGCCAATCGTTACATAACTAAATCCTTCGCGAACGGCCGGGCTTCGCGCCCCAAAGGCAATTTTAAGATTTTCAAGAACCCCTTTGCTAGGATCAACCATAAACGGCGGCCTGAATTTATGTTCGTTCGCATCAGGATAATCTGTCCAGCGACCAAGTTCTTTCATTAGATATTCTTCACTTCCAGGCAGAGGCATTCTCCAGAATGTGTACAGTTTATATGGAGGACTATTATCCGGGCCCATGGCTGTAATCGAATGAATTGGCGACATATATTTATGTATCATTTCAACAGGAACACCCTGATTTTCATAAAATTTCTGAGCCTGTTCATAAGATTTCGCCGTCATGGCAAGTAATTTGTTTTCCGGTGGGTCAGTTGACTTTATTTTATCCTTAGCGTCTTCTTCTGTTGTTTCCGAAATGTAATAACCGATATTCGCTGGCCCATCTTCCATAAGCCTATCTTTTGATGAAACATAATATGCTTCACGGCCTGAGATTCTTCTTCCGTTTCTACCAAATATACTATTCCATGCTTTATAGAAAGGAATTTGATAGAGCCCAAAATAATGTGCCTGAGGATTTTTTTTCTCATCCATTATATCAACCCTTTTTTCAGGTTTCATATCAGCCAAATAAGCACGGTACTTATCCAGCAAATCAGGCTTCATTATGTCTGACGTTCGCATTTCACGCCCAGTCGGGATTGCGTGCAATTTTTTCGAAGACAAAATTTCACGCATTTGTTTTAATTTTGTCGTAAGTGTAGGAACAACTAATTTGTCAGCGCCGTACAAAACTAATAAAGGCAGTTTCACGCCTTCCACCACAAGATCCCAATGGTCTTTTGCGAACCGTTTTATCTCGTATTTGTTGCCCTCATACCATAATTCCACATGTCTGGCTCCGTAACTCAATTTTGTAGCGCCGGCCTCGCCCATCTCGCCAAGGAAATTTTTGATTGATGGCCAATATCTCGTCCCCACATTTTCCTTGAATTTTGATGCCCTGGCGCCAAGCGGTTCTTCAAGATCCCTTCTTGTCCAACGTTCAATCGCAGCTCCTGCTTCAGCCATTTTGTCTTTTGCCGCCTCAAGAACACCCTTTTTCTTAACCCTTTCCACATCTTCAGGCCTGATCTCCACCTGCATGACCATTTGCCAGGTAATTGGCCTTGGATCTTTGCGCCAACTAGCAATAAGTTCAGGGGGTAGGTTTCTTGTAGCAAAACGCGCATCTTCTAACTTGTACTTCGGATTCCTTATAGCTTTTATCCAAATTTCTTTCAGGATGTCTTTACCCGCATCAGCGTCTTTATCTTCCTTATTGCCAACATAACCGAAGAAATTTTCAAGGGTTCTTTTAATTATTCTTTTGGCATGTTTTTCTTTAGAACCCTTTATACTTCCACGCGCGATATTAATTATATTTATTTGTGAAGGTAATTTTTCCTTACCTTTTGGAGGCTTGTCCGGATTTTCAGGAGGATTTCCATCTATATCAGTTGCTTCATACCATTCAACCAATTTATCGAAAGGGACATTCCTAAGTTCCATTAAGGCTGCCGAATGTTCGGTTTCAGTTATATCTGTTTTCTTTTGTTTAGCCCTGTCCAATAAAACAGATTCATACGTTCCGCCAAGAGCATCCGCAAGGCCATCAAGTTTAAGCTTGTCAGTAAGCCCTTCGCCATATAAATTTTTCAAGACAAGCTCCACTGAGCCCGCGACAAAAGCAACCCGCAATAATTTACCTATATTAGTGTCGCCTTTATAGGCGGATTTAGCTGCTTTATATGCCAATATTATCAGAACCCCACCGGCAACCCTGTTTGCAATGCTTTGGCCAGGGCCCATCAGCATATCATATACGCCCTTGGCAGTTTCAGTGATCCTGTCTCCAAATGTCATACCTTGCAGTTTTGAGACTGCCGCGTCATTGCCGGCAGCTGTTGCCGCGGCAATTTGTTCGCGACGCCGCATTTCATTTTTTAGTATTTGGTAGATATTCATGGCAACCGCTTGGCTATCGCGCATTGCCGGCTTTGTTCCGATCGATACTCCGTTTAAAGTGGCAAAAACCTGTAAAAAATATTCCCTGCCTTTAAAAACCGAACTTGCAGGAAGTATGGATTTGAACATTTCAAACAGCTTTTTTGTGCCTTCCGCAGTGCGAAGATGGTTATCCCACTGATCGGTTTTCATTTCCGGGTGTTTTTTGAAATATAACAGGTACGCCCGATAAACCCCTTCAGGATTAATACCCATTCTTTCCAAATACTGGCCCGACCCCCTTTCTTTAAGGTCAAAAGTATTGTAAATCAAATCCACATCCTCCAGATATTTTCCAAAGTTTGTTATAAACTCCTCATTTTCCTTTTCATCGAATTTAAGGGTTGGGGATTTTTTCATTTTTTCAATAAATGCCCGTATTTGTACTCTGTCAGGATTTGTCAGTAATTTATCGGCCTCATTATAAAACGTTTTCCAATGCTTAAGCATTTCTTGTGTTCTTGCCAAAATCGTAAGAACATTAGCCTCGGTCAAAGGCTTTTCCAAAGTAAATTGCCCCATCCTGCCTATATTGTCTTGAATCTTTTTATTTAATTCATCCCTTCTGGCAGGAGTCGCCCCAGGGGCATTTTTTTCAGTAATATCTCTTTGCAGTTCATTATGTATTTTTTGAATGTTAGGAATGGCTTCAGTTTCCATGTATTTTATGCGATAAAACGCCAGGTTCGCGTATCTTGCCACAATTAAAAATTCCCTTTGCTCAGGATCAAGAAACCTGTCCTTTGTTTCAGGGTTAAAATATTTGGACTGGACCAATTTACCGAACATCCATTTATACTGTTGCCTTACATCATCTTTATATTCACCTGTTGGCGTAAACCGCGCCACGCCTTCTTTATAAATCATCGCGATAAGCATGCGGCGCACGGCAGGGTGCAGGTTCCTGTGCCAGCTTTCCTGACCCTCAAAAGGAGTGTCAACAATCGACATGGCTTTCTGGAATTGCATCATAGCCAGTTCCATTAAGATCTGCCTATCAAGATTTAACCTGGGCTTAACAAATTCTGAATCTATTTTTTCCAATTTCGCCTCATGAAGTGCAAGTGTATACTGAGCTTCAGCTAACGCGATAAATTTAGGAAGAGTTTCATCTTTAGTTTTTTTTAATTTTTCAACAAAAGCTTTTTTGCCAGGATCATCTTCGTATTTGCCGATAGCTAATCTTAAATCGGTTTTAAGACCATTTAATCTTTTTCTTAATCCATCGTAATAATTTTTTAAATTTTCATTAGTGGTTCCAGTTTTAGGTTTTTCCAGCCCTTCTGTTGGGTCTTTAGCAATAGATGACAGTTTTGCTGCACGAGCAACTGCATTAAGCTCTGTTACCATTTCAGTTATTTTCGCCTCATGTTCATCAGGCGAAAATCCGGCTTCTTTTGCCTTATTTTCGACTTCAGCTTTGGCGCTGTCTATTTTTCTTACGTCAAATCTTGTTTTTACCCATTCAGTATAGATATAAGGGTAATTCTTTTTATTGGCCTCAGGTTTATCTGGTGTAAAATTGCTGAGAACAAAATCGGATGAAAAGTTATTGGTTTCCCTCTCGAGAATCGCGAAAAATAGCTGTTTGCTTTCCCGCTGTTTATACGGGTCGATAGTTCCATCCGCCCTTTTGTAAAATTTTGAAAGTTCCGGATTTTCCAGAAATCTTCCGAACGCTTTTTCATATTCTGTTTCTAATCTTTTGTAATTTGGATTTTTTTCGAATGCTGCTTCAAGTTCGCGCATTGCTTCCACGCGATAATTTTCTGAGACTAATGCTGTGGAATAGCCTTCGAACCTTACCTCGCGAACTTTGTTATATGCCCCGATCAATTTTTTTCTTTCCTCAAATAATTGCTTAAGTTTTTTTAGTACATTTGCCTGATCAGCCCGTTTTGCCGAAGGCGCCATTTCAGTGATTTTATATGAAATGCCGTTGTAAGTGTAAGGGGTGGTTAATATTGAATCAATTTGGGATATGGTTATATCAGGATCTTTGAAGTTTAAAATAAGTTTTTGTTCATAAAATTCGGATTTGCCAAATTTTTTGCTGAACCAAGGCGTTTCACCATATCTTTTGTTATATTCCGCAACCCTTTTTTCTAATGCCGTCCCGTTTTCAGCCAGCTTTTTTTCAGCATCAGCAACTCCTTTTTCCAGCGCTTCCGGGGAAGGCCTTTTTTGGGTAAAATCCATAATACGGGTCTGGACTTCCTGGCCCGGCTGATTCTGGTAAATTAAACGGTTTTCCCGCAAACCGAGGATATTGTTTTTTATGTTGTTGTTTGTAAATAAATTTAAATACATTTTTCTTTTAAGGCTTCAATAAATTTATCTATATATTATACCAAAAATTTGTAGATTTTACTAGAGAGTATAGTTGACATATTTTATATATAGTTTGTTTAATACACACTTAAAATATTCACTTAGCCCAATAATGGGTTCGTTTGAGAGGTAACTGACAAGTCAAATGAAGGCTTGATCAAAGCCCTTGTTCATTTCGCCGGATAGCCTTTATGCTAGGCCACTGACTGGCTAAATAGATGTTCCGCCTGCTGGCGGAATGACAGTAGTAGATCTCCTAATTTTTTCGCGATGCAAATCAGCAAAAGATCCTGAACTTTTTTTCCAGGCTACAGGCCGGACTGCTCGCTGACCCGTTACACGCGCATGCCTTTCCCTGAGATTCAGCCTGCCTTGTGGCGGTCGGTTTGCATCTTCCATAACAAAACCGTCAAAAGAAAAAGCGGCAAAAGTCTGATACTGCCTATCAAGATCTCTCTGAGGATAAATAAATTCTACCATATTAGCAGGCGTAGGGTTTGGCGCAGCTTTTGGCCAACGTATTACAAAAAAATTAATCTGCTTTCCACCCGACATTTCTTCTTTAGTTTGTGGATGGTTGGTAAGTAAAGTATTCAATTCATTTAACACCCTTGTTTCTTCTGCGTTAAGCCCAAAAGCCGTCTGTTTAAGAACCAACAGATCCCTAAATTTTCGAGGAAGTACCATGGAATAGTTTTCATACTTTAACAAGTCAGTTTCAGTTATTCTGGAGCCGGGTTTAAATATTTTTCTAGTAGTAACTTCAATTTCTTCCTGAACTTCATTCCGTTCAGCCTGCCACTTGGTAAGCGCTCTCAAATTTACTTTATGCCTGTTTACTTTAGTAATTATATAATCCTTTCCAACCCTTCTGATGATTATCATAAAATTTTCAGGTATATGCGAAGAAGGCTTATTGCTTTTTCTTTTTGTAATTTCGTATTCCCCATCTTTATTAATTTTATAATGCAATTCATCGTAATACTTTATTGCAATTTCTAAAACTTCTTTAACTTCTTTGCTTGCGCCGATAGGCAGAGAGAACGAAAGGAATGACGTTTGTAAGTAATGCCTGAAAATGGAATTCATAGCAGTATCCATTATCCCGATCTCTGTGTCGGTTAATTTTTCCGGATGCGAAGAACCCTCTAAATTTTTCTTCTCAGTATCTCTCATGCCTTGGTAAGGCGGATCTTCATAGTCAGCATGAGCATCTTTTGCATCGCCTAATCCTATAGCGGTAAATGCTACTAACGCAACCGCACCCTTACTCAGTTGGCCGACTTTGCGCAACCAAGCCCTTCTATCCATTTCTTCTTCCGACTCCTTTCTGCTGTCAGCAGTTTGCGGTTTAGCAGAATCATCTTCATCAGATTTTGGACTTGAATCCTGACTGAGACTTCCAATCTTATCCCGTATCCAACGCACAGCAGAAACAAAAGGATTTCTGCCTTCTTTTTCAAAAGATCGCTGATTTTCGATATTTTCAGATTTTGCCATATCAATATTATTATAATAGGTGTTTATTATACATTAAAAAGTATATTTGTCAAGAAAAATATATTTCAAAAAAACCATAATGGTTAAAATGTCCAAAAATTACCAATTTTGCAGGTTTTTACATTTTGCTGAATTCTTCGTAAGTATCTACTGTTTCCTGATAAAACCTATCTAAAGCCTCGATTATAGCGAATTGGGCTTCGGGGCTTATTTCGACCAGTTTTTCAACAAATTTCCCAAGCTCTTTTAAATCGGCATTTCGTATAAGAGCTTCGTCTATCTGTTCGGGCTCCACATATAACGAAATCGCGTTAAGCACCAAATCGGTTACCTGTTCATTTAGCCCTTTATACATCTGTTCTTTTTCAGCCTCTGTGGCATCGCCAAAGCCGATATCTTCCATTAATGATGTAATATAAGCATTTGGATTAAAATAATTTACTGACAGATTTGTTTGGTTTTTCATAAAATTAATTTAATTATTTTTTTAAGAAGTAGAAATTGTAATTTGAAATGTTAATTTTGGGGTCTAAATTATTACCCTTGTTATTCCTGCACCAAAAAATATGCCTTTGTATTAAGCCTTTTTCTTAGCTTTTCTACGTTCCCATAGCATTTTACCGATTAGCGGTAAGACTACGATACCAGCCCCAGCTGCTACTGGAACCCATAGTGATGTTAATCCAGCTAACGTGCCGCCAAACGCCAAAGCATTTGCCGCAAAAATACGAGTGCCAACTTTACGCACCATTGGTTTATTTTTTTCCGGTATTCGCTTTGTATAACTTGCCGCGAATAATGCCGTTGATAATAATCCAATTAATGCAAATGGCGACATAAGCCCTGCTGCCGCAATCCCAGCCCCACCTAATAGTTTCTTTACTTCTGATCTGCCAACATGCAAATGTTTTCGCAATAATTTACCGCTTATATCAGCAGTGTTGCGGCTAGCCTCATTTAATTTTTGAATATAAAGAAGCATTTTCTGCTGATTGTCTATATCAGAGTCTTTGACTTCTTTACGTATGTAGTCGCGCTGAAGTTTTCTTAAATGACCGACCAACTTTCTTGCAGAGCGAGTATCCATTAACAAGCTCACTTTTCCATCCCTTATAGCAAGTTCAAGATAAGCAATAAGCCTTGGAACAGTAGTTTCCATATGTGCAGACTTATCACCTGGCAATTTATTAATCCAATCCTTTATGTTGTTTTCATTATCATAAGTCCCTATTTGAGATAATTTAGCCAGAACTTCCTCGGGATTTTCGCCAAGCTTTGAAAATTCACTATCTTTAGCCAATGCTTTTAAGGTTGATTTAAGGCTAGGCCTTAGGAAGCAACAGATTCTATTTAATAAAGCGCGAGAACCTTTGTATAAATTTTTTCTCTGTTCGTCAATTTGATTTTCAATTTCTGACGCCAAATCTTCCATCTTTAATTTCGGTTCATCTTTACGCGTATAAAAATTAATCAAGTTAAGGATTTCCCTTGGAGATTCATAGGTCATGGTGCGCTTTTCTAAGCCATTCAGCACATCCACAACCTTAAGCAATCTATTGATTTCAATTTTTCTTTCAAGTATTGTAGTTGTTTTTTTCTCTTCCTCCACTGTTGGCCTTCGGCCACGCACCAATTGAAGGAATTCATCTATAGATTCTCTTTCTTCAGTAAGCGCGATTTTTAATTTATCATAAGAACTCGCGTTTTTTTTCGCCATTTCAGCCTTAACCTTATCCTTGGCTTCCTGAGGAATTGTGTCATTAAGAAATTTAGGATTTTGCAAAAATTGTTTCAGCTGATTTAAGTCGGGTTCCCTTTTTTGTATAAGCGTATTGATTGCCAAGCAAACAGCATCGTCATCACGCACCATTTCTTTTTTTTCGAGAAGCGTTTCCAGTAATTCCCTGACATCTTCTGAAAGTTCGAGAGTGCGTCCTGTTTCCCTTTCTTCAGCTGCTTTGGGCTTTGTTAAAGGTATCGCTCCTGTAGGCTCGATTTCAGCTGTTGCCGCACCAGCGCCTAATTCTTCAGTAAGTTTTGCTTCCAATCCTCCCTCGACTACTGGAGGTATTTCAGAAGGCGTGGCCCCAGCCTTTTTAACCCCTTCACCTTTATAAAGCAATTGAGTTTTATCAGGTAAATGAGGGAGAATCTCAGTTTCGAAATAATCTATAGATTCTTTTAATGGTTCAAACTGAGATTTTGAAATAGCGTCTAATACTTCCCCCCTTTCTTTAAGCGTCATTGATTTAAAACTATCAGGTGGTGATTTATATTTAATCAATGCCAGCGATTCACGCACGTCATTCTGAATTTCTATGAAGTATCTCCGTTTTTTCAGATCCTTTATGTCATTTGGATCAATTACTAAAATTGCATATAGACGGCTCATTTCTTTGGCTATTTTTCCTCGATTAACATGTAAATAAAATTCTCTATCCTCAGACGTTTCGAGAGCTTTATTTATTTCATTTTGTAAAGGCTTGAGACCTGAATTGAAAAAATCTTCAATCCATTTTTCCGGATCGCTTCGGGTTTTAATCATTTCAAATAATTTTTTAACCCTATCCTGCAAATCAGCAAACCGCGAGTCAATGCTTTCAATTTCTAATAGCTGAAGCGTATCGGTAAAAAGTTTTGTTTCTTCGGGTTTATTCTGCAAATATGTTTCAACAGCTTTAAAAAAAGGTTTTTCGTTCTCAGGGGCTTTTTCAATCCTTTTTTTCAGAACTGGCTCAGGCGTTGCCGTTTCCGGAGGCACAACAGCAAGCTGAACTTTTGGTTTAGAGGGCGCTTCCTGAATAGGAGCAATAGCTGGCGTTCCTGGAGTAACTTCTGGATGTTCAGCAAGTTTTACTTTTGCTTTAACAAGCTCACTTCTTATCGGCCTTCCTTTTTTCTCAATAAACAAAAACTGTTCATGTTTTGTCAAAATTTCTTCTATCCTTTTGCGGGCTAAGGCAACAACACCTTTTTCAGCTTCATTTAAAAAACCAGGTTTGGTCAGGTTCTCAGAATATGCTGTTACGGCCTGAAGGATAGTATTTGTATCAGCTTTTTGGCTTATCAGGTCTTCAATTTTAACAAGCTCCTGAACAACTGGATGCGATGAAGTTTCCTTACTCACATCGCCTTCCTCATCTTTTCCAGATTGTCTTTTTATGTTTGTTTGTGCAGGCATCTATGTGGATTAATCTGATTATTATACCAAATTTTACTGTGATTTGCAATCATTTATATATTTTATAGACAAGAGCCCTGAACCGAAGCGCAAGCGCTTGGTTCAGGGCTCAGTGATTCGAGTTCCGGGTACTTATTAGTTGAATTTCAGTTTGCCTAGGTACTTACTGATGTATTTTCCGCCTTTCTTCGTGTACTTGTCTATCTGGTTCGAGATGTTGCGGATAGAGAGTATCTCCGCGTTGGTGAACTCTCCACCTCTGGAGAAGTGGACGAAGTCCTTGGGCAGGCCACGAGTGCCGCCGGCAAAGCCTTGCTTCCAGAGATAAGTCTGGGCTTCTTCGTAGTTGCTGATGTCGAACGCCCTGCAAGCCTCATGGAAACTGTAGCCAGGCTTTCCCACGACAATCGATGTCACGGGGTCATTGTTGCTCTTGAGCTCGGGCTTGCCGTCCTTGCCGATTACCCAGTACTTCTTCCAGATTGTGTACTGGTACACATTGCTTCGACAGGACGAGGTGATTTGCAAACATGCGCTTGGACCGCGAGAGCCCTGCATGTCTGCCTGAGCCCTCTTAAGCGCTTCGATCTCGGTCCAGACCCCCCTTGTGATTTTTCCGTTGCCGCAGAAGTCGTGGGAAGTGATGGGATTGGAAACCTTGTCCTCACCCTTTTCTATCGCCTTTTTGACCACTTTGATGGTGGTCGCCTTGGCGATCACGTTTCCCGTGAAGGGGTCGATCATGGGCGGAGGATTGTTCTTGCTGTACTTGTCGAGTAGCTCCTGCCGGATCCTCTTCGATTCCTCGTCGTCACCGGCTATGGTCGGCTTCTCGACCTTCTCGACGCTTTCGCAACCCTTCGTGTCAGAAAGGATCGCGATAGCTTGCGTAACGACAAGGATGGTAAACACGACAAACAAATACTGACCGTGCTTTTTGTCAGTTGCCATCGCAACCTCCTTTCTTTGTTAGTTGTTGGTTGTGTGAAGCCCAAAGCTGGCGACAAAAAATTATCGGCATTTTTAGGCTCCACACCCTTTTATTACCCGGAACTCCCGTTTTCCAAAAGTTCGAATATCCAGCTGATAGATAAAATCAGCAGATTTTTCAGGAAATCTGAAAAACGTGAATCGGGCAATAAAAAAGCAAAATTTTAAAGAACAAAAAGAACAGATATAATGATAGAATTATATGAAAACATAATATTTTCTTAAAGTCAATTTTTGTTATGATTCAGTATATGCGATTTATTCTTATATTAAGCTCCTACCAAGGCATCTTGCCTGATAACCATTTTTTTAGCTTCCAAATCCTGTAATATGCCATATTTTCAGCTATTCTAGCCTTCCTTTCCAATCCATTAAGTTGAGGGATAATATCAGTTTTAGGATCAAAAAAATGCCAAGGATCTTTAAGAAGTCCAGGGTAACCTCCTTCAAAACCCTGTTTTTCTAAATAATCGCAAGCTTCATCAAAGTTAAGTACATCAAAGGCCTGGCCCATTACATGAGCCCCACTGCATGGCCCTGATGATGGGGTCTCGAAAATAGCATAGCCTGCTTGCTTATTTTCTCCAGATTTACCATTTTTCAAATTACTGCGGGTTGAAGAGAATACTATAATTTGCTTGCCTGTTGCCTTTTTCATTTCTTCATTAGCCGCCTGCAGGCGTTCTGCGAAACCTTTTTTAAGGACGAGTTGATGACCTGCCATTTCAAATTCAACAACAGGTTCATTAAGTATGTGCTTTACGCGCGGTCCGCAGACTACATAACTTGTGCCGGGATCACGTACAGCATCAGGATGTTTTTTAAGAAGCTTTTCCTCGAAATCTATTTCAGCCTTAGATTTTTCAGATTTTTTGGACTCTTTTTTTTCAGTTTCTGAGCCCCCTTTATCTGAACAACCTCCTTTGTGTGAAAATATCGCAATTATTTGTGACCCTCCCAAGATAGTCCCAACAACTATTAAAAAACGCCTGCGCCCTTCATTTACAGCTTTTTCTCTAGGATTTTCATTGCCTGAGCCACTTCCGCTGTTTGGATTGTCTATTCCAGACATTTATTAAATTTAATTATTTAATTGTAAAAGCTAGTTAGCTAAGGTTTTTTAATGTGTTTGAATACATCAGAAAGTTTCTTCCCTGCTTCCTTATATTTTTTCTCTAACCATTTTTCTTTTCTCATAATCCATTTTTTATATGCCGGCGAATTAACATATTCATCATTTTCTTTCGAATTTGCATAATCTGCCGCAGAGAATGGTATCGCTTTAAACGTAAAATGAGGTGGGTCTTGTCGTGTATCATCCAAAAAACCATATTTAAGAAGAATTTTTTTATATTTAGCTCTTTGTCTTGTATCAATATCAATTGCCTGTCCTTTTTCATGTTCACTTAAGCCCGGAGGTGCTGTAGGATAAGGCCTTTTTTCACAACCTGGTTTTGAAAAATCGCCTAAGCAATTGTTTCTTTCATACCATAGCTGTTGCTTTTGATTTGATCTTATCCCTTCTCGTACAGGAATAGGTTCACCTAATTCTTTTTCAGCCTGGATCAGAGCTTTAGCTGCACTTATTTTTAGCCTTAACTTACCTTTAAATGTTTTATTGTAACCTTCAATTAAAGTATGTTCAAATTCGACCACAGGTTCGTCCATAATATATTTTGCCGGAGTGCCATAAAGCACATTCCCCGTGTGTTTATCATATTCTGCTCCTGGTTTTTTCATAAGGCTTTGCTGTAGTTCCGGCAAATTATTAGGCGTATGGTTTGGTGTGACTATTGTTAATTTAACCCCCATAAAAATTTCATACTTTTCCCCATCCGGTTTTGCCACCACTGATTCCCCACCATGTTTGTATAAATACGCAAGAATTTGTGACCCTCCCAAGATAGAACCAGCAACTATTAAAAAACGCCTGCGCCCTTCATTTACAGCTTTTTCTATAGGATTTTTATTGTCTGGGCCATTTCCGCTGTTTGGATTGTCTATTCTCGACATATTGATGAGTTTAAAATTATTTAAGTTATAAAATTTACTTGTTCCTATTGCCTTGCCATTGGCAACGCTTGGCCATTCGCGCAGCAGACGGAATTAATCTTTTAGTATTGCCATGCGTTTCAGGAGATTCTATATAAGTGACTTTAGCCCTACATTGTTCATCTGAAGGATTTGACGGGATTTCAGCGTAAGGCTTTGCATTAAATTTATTCGCAAGTTTTTTTGTCCTTGGGACACTCTTTGGTGATGATGGCGCTGTTGACGCAACAAGTATCAGCCGATTCCTCTCATTCTTAAGCCATTTTTCTATATCGGCTGTAGATTCGTCATTTAACGTATCCAATGAAAAAAAGTTCCTTATTTTAGGATTTTTCAATTCCGGACGGCCAATAAATCCACCGCCACTATGGGCCATCAAAGTCCAGTCAATATCTTCAGATTTTATGCCTAGCTTTTCTCTGGCAAGCCTGACCATGCTTGCTAAATTTGGACGCCTCTTATTTTTTAATCCAAAATTACAAATTGTCGTATCGGGCACTATAATAAGCGCATCAACTCCGCTTTCTCTAAATCTTTCCTCAAGCTGACCTTTTATCCAAAAATCATCTAAAATCCATGCACCTTTACAATCTTTGGTCTTCCAAAATTTTAAATTATCCAAAAATGAAGGGTCATCACCATCAAATCCATGAATATAAATTATAATATGCCTTAAAAATCCGCCCAAATGATATACATAAAAATCGCCGCTTTTATCATGAAGTTTTATACCCTTTTCCATAGGGGGATATTTTTCTCCGTCACCCGATTCACCAATATAATCTTTCACAAGCTGAGGCACATCGACACAACCCTTCTGTTCCTGTGCGCACCCACCTAAAGCCACGAGACAAATGATGGCTCTTACATAAGTCGCAAGACTGACTTTTTGCGTTTCGGGCGGCAATGGCGCGCTTTCGGCGCGCTTCGGTCGCTTTTCAGGCGTTTGATCGGTGCTTTTTAAATGTTTGGAGGACATGTTAAATCATCAAATTTATTGATAAAAATTACTGATTCCTGGTTCCATGCCATCGGCAATGCTTGATCATGCGCAGGGCGGGCGGTATTAATTTTTTAGTATTGCCATGTGTTTCCGGAGATTCTATATAAGTGACTTTAGCCCTGCATTGTTCAGATGAAGGGTCAGATGGAATTTCAGAGTAAGGTGTCGCCCCGAATTTGTCAGCGAGTTTTTTTGTTCTCTCAATGCTACCCGATTGTGTTTTTGTAGCGACAAGTATCAATCTATTGCGCTCATTCTTAAGCCAGTTTTCCAAATCCGCTGTGCTACCAGCATAAATTGTATCCAGCGAAACAAAGTTTCTAACTTTTGGATTTTTCAAATTTAAACGCGCGGTATATCCTCCGCCGCTATGCGCCATTAAAGTCCAATCGATATCTTCAGATTTTATACCCCCCTTTTCCCTAGCCATCTTGTTCATGTTGGACAAATTGGGTCTCCTTCTCCCTATTTCATAATTACAATTTGGCGTATCAACCGCCATATAAAGAGCGTCAAAATCGCCTTCCCTAAATTTTGCTTCAAGATTTCCATCAGTCCAAAAGTTATCCAGAGTCCATTTACCTTTACATTTTTTTGGTTTTTTGAATAGAAAATTAGACAGACTATCTAGTAAATTAGGGCCTTCGCCTTCAAATCCGTGAAAATGCGCGACAGTATGTTCAAGCGATCCGCCTGGATGCCACATATAAAAATCGCCGCTTTTGTCAGGGAGTTTTACACCCTTTTCCATAGCCCCTTTGCCTGATATTCCCCCAAAAGAGTCTTTCACAAGCTGGGGCACATCGACACAACCTTTCTGTTTCTGGGTGCATCCACCTATAGCCGCAAGACAAATGATGGCTCTTACATAAGTCGCAAGACTGACTTTTTGTGCTTCAGGCGGCAAAGGCATACCTTCAGCGCGCTTCGGCCGATTTTCAGGTGTTTGACCGATGCTTTTTAAATGTTTGGAGGACATATATAAATATTAAGATTAATAATTTACTATATAATTTATAATTTGTCAAGATATAAATTAGACATCAAAATATGTCATTTTTTGTTTATTTACAACCAAAAACCACATATCTCTTAATAATATGCACAAAAAAGATCAAGTGTCAAGGGTCTTAGGGCCAAATCGTTTGCCTATTTTCCCCTCCTGGATCTAGCAATATTTTTTATCCATTTATTAATTTTTTTAGAGAAGGAAGCAGGAAAAAAACGCCCTTCTTCTTCGCCGATATAAAAATGTGATCGCTCATGCCTATAATTACTAAAACCCACTTTGGCCAAATATCTTCCGGCACTGTTTTCATTGTCCACATCTATAGCCAAACCAGCCTCATGTGTGCTTTCGCCTGGTTTTTTAACCTGGAATCTATTTTTACCTGCTTCGTAAATTTGATTTTGATAGGCATTGGACTTAAAAGATGTTCTAACTTTTATACAACCTTGTCCGTCTTTTTCCATGGCTTCATTTGCTTCTTCCAATTTTTCCATAGCCGAAGATCTTAATGTAACTTCCTTCCCACAGATATTTGCCGTTTCAAGAACCTGTTTTGCCATGACCGAAGCTTCTATGCTGGCTGTTGTTCCATCGAAATTCCCAGTTACAATTTCCTTTTTTTTCATTCTGGACATTTTATCTTTCTCAATTGAATTTTTAATTGATGGATCACAAATCACATTACCACTTGCTTCGTCAATTATAGGATCGTCTTCAGGGTGGCTAAAAATTACTGCGCCCGCATTTCTATCAATAATCGCAAATGGCGGACTACATTGCCTTAATAGCTTGGTCTGCAGATCTTCGGGCTGTGATGCTGAAGGCTTTTTTTCCTCTTCAGGCATTATGATTTCACCTTGAGCGTTAAACTCACCAAAGCTAATTTTATCTTGGACTCTTTCTGGTTCATTACAGCCCGAAACAGCCAAAATTGTGGCCAACAAAGTCAATATTCTTGCTCTCCCCTCAGGTATTTCAGGACTTAATGATAAACCTAAATCTAATTTTTTTGACATAATTTTGAAAATTAAAAGAATATCATTATAATGTCAAAATTAAATTATGTCAAGCTCAATTATTTTTTGTTAGCAATTTAGTCAAAATCCCAACCCCAACACCAGAATTGAGCCCTTTCCTTCTCCACGATTTGCCTTTTTCATACATGTCGATAGTGCCCGCAATATCGAGGTGGCAAAACTTTGCCTGATTCTCCTCTTTTTTCGCTTTTGGCATAAACTTATAAAGGAAAAGCCCAGCTTTAATCCATCCTGCTTCGCGGTCTACCTCGCCGATATTAGCCATATCCGCGTAAGAAGAATTGTTGTCATCATAATCCAGGTCCCAAGGCGCTATGTGCATGTATTCGCCGGTTTTTTTGCCAACAGCGACAACCTCTTTGGCCAATTCTTCATTATTGCAAATTACGCCTGTATATATGTCGCCCAAGGCTATAATGCAATGGCCGGTCAATGTGGCGATTGTGTAGAAAGTTTCAGTATTTTTGAAATTATTTTTCACATAACATATGGCATCCGCTAAAACCAGCCTTCCCTCAGCATCCGTATTGCTGATCTCAACTGTCTGGCCGTCGGCTGCTGAATACACATCGTCAGCGCGCATGGCGCCGCTTCCCATCAGGCTTTCTGCCAAAGGCATCAAAAAATGCGTCGTCTCTCTTAAATCCAGGTTTCCTTTAACAATATTCAAAACAACGCCGAGCACAGAAGCGCTGCCGGACATGTCTTCCTTCATCCATTTCATGTACTGCTGTTTGCCCTGTAAACCGCCTGAGTCATAAGTCAGGCCTTTCCCTATCAGCGCGGCGCTCTTTTTTGTCGCGCCGGATTTTGGATGGAGAGTGAAAATCAGAAGTTCGGATTTATCATTACTGCCTGCTGAAACCGCAGTGAGCAGATTGTAATTTTTTAGTTTTTCTTTCGGCACACGTTCACATTTCACCTTCCATTTTTTAGCAAGCTCTATTATTACCTCTGTATAAACAGGGATTGTCAGAATATTAGGAGGAATAGCGCCAAGCACACGCATTAAATTTTTACCTTCAGCCAGAATAAACCCGGATTTTAATTCTTTTTTAGCGTGTTTTTTCTTAGCCCTGAATTCTGGATTAACGAAAAACACATTAGGAATATTTTCTTTCTTTGGCTTTGGTTTGAACATTGCCGGATTTAACGCCGCTACATGCACACCTGCCACTGCCACTGTAACCCAATCCAATTCGCAATAAAAACCAATCGATTTGGGATTATTGCCAGTCGCGGCAAGATAATTTGTGCCGAAAAAACGACGTATATTTCTGTTATTCACGTCATTTTTTTTGCCGATCCCGATAAAAATATAGTCCTGATTGTTAAATGTACGGCTTTTTCGTTCGCCTTTTTTACCGGAAATTTTTACTTTTTTCGCAAATGGAAATAATTTTTCAGTCTTCTTTTCCTCATTTTCAATAACAGGCACATAAATAATGTCTATTTTTTTAAAATTGTATTTGATATTTATCTTTGGGAGGTTCTGGTTTTTTGGATCCAGATAGCTGAGAATTTTTTTAGTGTCCATAGGCATTCTATTAACGAAATAACGAAGTAACGACGTAACGAAATAACATTATAATTTCGTTATGATGTTATTTGTACTCTTAAAGTAACAGATAAATTAGAGGAGGACAACATTATTATTTAAAACCCAAAATGCACAAATTGCACAAAACACAAACAAACGTTAAAAAGCACAAAACACAAAGTTTGGGAAGTTTTTATTCTGTTTGTGGGCATTTGTGAATTTTGTGCAGTTTGTAAGGTTTGTTTGTTATGTTTGTGAATTTTGTGCAATTTGTGCATTTTTCACAGCTCGCCATAGTAAATAACCTCTGATATAATTTAAATACTAAATAAAAATATGTTAAACACCGCAATCCAAATCGTCAAAAAATTTCAGGAAGCAGGTTTCGAGGCCTATTTTGCTGGCGGCTCAGTCCGCGATATGCTGATGGGTCAGGAACCGAAAGACTATGATATCGCTACATCAGCAAAGCCTGACGAAATAGAAGCGCTTTTGGGTAATGAAAAAATCCAAGTAACTGATGAAGAGCATCATGTCTGCAAAGTAATCCCAATCGGCAGGCAGTTTGGCGTTATGATGGTCGCGGTTAACGGACACCAGTTTGAAATCGCGACATTCCGTTCGGACAGCAGTTATTCCGATGGGCGGCGCCCGGATGCCGTTATTTTCACGTCCGCAAAAGAGGATGCTGTGCGCCGTGACTTCACGATTAACGGGCTTTTTTATGACCCGATAAAAAAGAAAGTGCTGGATTTTGTCGGCGGACAAAAAGACATCAAAAATAACATCATCCGGTTCATCGGCGAACCGCATGAAAGGGTCAAAGATGACCATCTTCGGCTTCTGCGCGGAGTTAGGTTTAAGAATAATTTTGGGTTTAAATACGACCCTCTGACAAAAAAAGCGCTTCAGGAACTCTGCCATTTGGTTAAAGATATATCAAATGAACGCATTTCAGATGAGATGACAAAAATGCTTTTGCATCCTCACCGCGCGCACAGCATGAAAGAATTAGATGAATTCGGTATTTTAGAATACATTTTACCTGAAATCACAGCGGGCAAGGGGGTGAAACAACCACTTAAATATCATCAGGAAGGCGATGTTTTTACACATATCTTTAAATCACTTCACGACATGCCGCCTGATTTCATTAGTAAAGAATTGGTTTGGGCGGTATTTCTGCATGACCTCGGCAAACCAGCGACTTTTGCCCAAAAACCCGACAGAATACATTTTGACGGGCATGCACCGCTTTCCGCGAAAATGGCGGGGGATGTTTTAAAACGGCTGAAATTCAGCAGGTCTGAAATCACCAAAATAGCCTGGCTCATCGACCATCATATGGCTGTCGGTTTTATCCCAGAAATGCGACGCGCGCATCAGGTAGCTTTATTCTGGCACCCGTGGTTTATGGATCTGATGCGCCTGCATTACTGCGACGAGCATGGCTCGATACCTGTCGACCTATCCCTGTACAACCGTATTATGAAATTATACGATGAATTCAATAAAGAACCTCTTTTAGAAGACCATTATAAACCGATTCTGACAGGCGAAGATCTGCAAAAAGAATTTGGATTGCAACCAGGTCCGAAAATAAAAGAAATTCTTGGATTGATGCGGGAGGCACAGATCGAGGGGGTTATTAAAAGCAAGGAGGATGCGAGGAAGTTTGTTGAGGGTTATCTTTCAGAATGATGTAATTTTGTATGTGAAAAAAACCAACCTGTCACATCTGAAGGTGGACAATCGATTGTCCACCTTCTGCGAAATTGATTTGTTTAAATCCTGAATACCGAATACTAATTTCCAATGACCAATGACCAATTTTTTGATATTCTGTAATCCCAAATATCATTATTTACGATGCCAAATAAATCCTTCATACATCTCCATGTCCATTCGTATTATTCACTTCTTGATGGCTTAAGCCCACCGGAAGCTTATGTGAAAAAAGCCATTGAACAGGGGAGTCCTGCTGTCGCGCTTACGGATCACGGAGTAATGCATGGGTGCATTGAATTCTATAAAGCCTGCAAGGAGCATAAAATAAAACCAATTATCGGTTGCGAGGTTTATATTGCATTTAACAAACTGAGCGATAAACGGCACCAGATCGATAACAAGCGGACCCACGCGACACTTTTAGCTGAAACACAGGAAGGATATGAAAATCTTCTCAAGATGACGACAATCGCGCATCTTGAAGGTTATTACTATAAACCGCGCGTTGACTGGGAACTACTTCAAAAATATTCCAAAGGCATAATCGCTCTTTCTGGCTGTCTGCACGGCGATCTTCCGGAGGCGATTTTGAATAAAGATAATGAAAAAGTCAAAGAATTAATCGAACGATTTCAAAGCACATTTGGAAAGGATAATTTTTATTTGGAAATCCAAAACCATCCGACACTTCCCCAGCAAAAAATGGTTAATGACAAGCTGATTGGTTTGCATAAGGACCTAGGCATTCCGATAGTGGCGACATGCGACTGCCATTACGTTAATAAAGAAGACAATGTGGCGCAGGATATCATGCTTTGCATACAAACTGGCAAGAATGTTGATGACGCAGGACGTATGTCGATGATGAATTCCGATTTTTCTATGCGAAGCCCTGAAGAAATGTATGAAGCATTTGCGCATATTCCTGAAGCGCTTGAAAATACCGTGAAAATCGCGGAAAGGTGCAATGTGAATTTTGAATTCGGCCGATACCTGATACCTGCGTTTCCAATGCCTGATAAAAAGAAGCCGGAGGATTATATCAGGGAACTTTGTTACAAGGGTCTGGCTGAGAAATATAAACTCGATCCTTCGAAATTTGAAATTAGCCCTTCGGCCCTTCGACAAGCTCAGGGCTCAGGGCTGAAATTTGAAACTAAGGATAAGGCAATCCAAAAATTAGTCGACAGGTTAGACTTTGAACTCCAAATTATTATCGACATGGGTTTTGTCGGGTATTTTTTGATAGTTTGGGATTTTGTGAAATGGGCAAAGGACCAAGGAATAGTAGTCGGTCCTGGAAGAGGTTCTGCGGCTGGGGCTCTTGTGTCTTATACGTTGGATATAACCGAAATAGATCCACTAAAATATAATCTTTTGTTTGAACGGTTTCTGAACCCCGCGCGCATCTCCATGCCTGATATCGATTTGGATTTCGCGGACAGCCGAAGAGATGAAGTGCTGGATTATGTCGCGAATAAATACGGGCGCGACCGCGTGGCGCAGATATGCACGTTCGGGACAATGGCCGCCCGCGCGGCTGTTAAAGACGTCGGGCGCGTGCTTGGCGTACCGTTTGTTGAGATGAATGAATTTGCTAAGCTGATACCTGAGAGGCCTGGTACAAAATTAAAGGAGGCGCTTGTTGAATCTCCTGAACTTCACGATGCCATTGAAAAATCAGAAATTTATAAACAGGTCATGAATAACGCCCTTAAATTAGAAGGCGCTGTCCGCCACGTTTCTGTGCACGCCTGCGCGGTCGTGATTGCTGATGAACCGCTCACTAAATACACAGCGCTCCAAAGACCGCCAAAAGATGAGCAGGGTCTTATCACTCAATACGAAGCCAAATCGATTGAAGCACTCGGCCTGCTGAAAATGGACTTTCTAGGACTTAAAAACCTCACAATCTTGCAGACCACTTTGAAAATCATTGAGCGAACTACGAGCAAAAAAATCAACCGGAAAGAAATACCGATAAATGACAAAAAAACTTATGCGCTATTGGCACGAGGCGAAACTACAGGCGTGTTCCAGCTTGAATCCGCTGGCATGAAACGTTACCTGAAAGGTCTGAAACCAACAGAATTCGAAGACATTATCGCCATGGTGTCTTTGTACAGGCCCGGCCCGATGGAGTGGATACCGGATTATATCAAGGGCAAACACGGGCATAAAGAAATCAGCTACCTCCATAAATCACTTGAACCGATATTAAAAACCACTTACGGTATCGCGATTTACCAAGAACAGATACTCCGCATAGCGCAGGAGTTTGCCGGATTTTCATTAGGCGAAGCGGATATTCTGCGCCGCGCGATAGGCAAAAAAATAATCACGGAATTTGAGGCGCAACGCGAAAAATTTATCGAAGGAGCAGTTGCAAAAGGGCAAAAAAGAGAACTCGCGATAATGATCTTCGAGAAAGTAATCGAACCGTTCGCGGGCTACGGTTTCAACAAGAGCCACGCGGCGTGTTACGCGATGATTGCTTACGAAACCGCTTACCTTAAGGCTCATTATCCAACGCAATTTATGGCGGCTTTGATGTCAGCCGACTACGGAAACACCGACCGCATCGTCATTGAAATCAGCGAATGCGAGCAAATGGGCATACAGGTCCTTCCGCCTGATGTAAACGAGTCTCTTTCTAATTTTACTTATGTGGAAGATGGCAAAATACGCTTCGGACTTTCCGCCATCAAAGGGCTTGGTGAGGGGTCAGTCAAAATGATTATCGAAGCGCGTAACCAAGGCGGTAAATTTAAATCGATTGAAGATTTCGCGCTTCGGGTGCCGGCTAAGATTTGTAATAAAAAAACTATTGAATCACTTGCTTACAGTGGCGCGATGGACGCACTTGGCGAACGCAAACAAATCGGGCTGAATTTTGGGGCAATAGCTGATTTCGGCAAAAAATCCGGAACTTCGCATCATGTTGGGCAGGTCGGGCTTTTTGACGAATTTGACGCGAGCGCTCCAGCCCATCATCTGGAGCTCGCAGGTGTAACACCCGCCACGCAAACAGAGAAACTGAAATGGGAAAAGGAATATCTGGGCTTGTATGTCTCGTCACATCCGTTATCAGGGTTGAAAAAATGGTTTCAGAAAAAACTTATTCCATTAAATCAACTGGATACCAAAACCGTCGGCAAACCCATCAAAGTGGGGGGCATTATCAATACTTTCCGCAAGGTCACAACCAAAAAGGGCGACATGATGGCCATGCTTACAATCGAGGATCCGTTCGGCAAAGTCGATATGGTGATGTTCCCTAACGTGTATAAAGAAAATTACGACATCCTTCATGAAGATAGCTTAGTTTTTATTGAAGGAACATTGGAAAAACGTATGGGTGAAATGCAAATTGTGATAAATAAAGCTGAATCCATGACTCTTGAAGCATTAAAAGAGATCGCAATAAAAGAAGGTTTATGGACGGAAGGTGAGAAAATCGAGCATGTCTCACGCCAGGATTTAGAGGAAGAAGAAATTGATGAGGCCGAATCCGTAATGGATATTGATGAAAGTTCTGCGAAAGAAATTTCCGAAACTACGAATAAAGAATTTACCCATTCAGTCGTCATAAATGAAGAAGTAAGCAAAGAATTTTTTCTAAAATTAAAAGAATTATTTAAAAAACACCCAGGCACACAAAAAATAAATCTGATAATCGGTGATAAGGTTTTGCCAGCGCCGATGACAGTTTCTTTTACGCCAGAATTAGAGGCGGAAATTGAGGAATTGATGAAAGAGTGGTGATTTTGATTTTTTAGCATTTGAAACGAGGTCAGGAGGAAGGTGGCCCCTCTTTGCCTGCCCGCCTGTGGCGAGGCGAAAAGCAAGGAGGGGATGGAGGGGTGGTCCTGATTTTATGATATGATGTAATACTTCCACCTGATCAAATCAGTACCGCCCCTTCCCCCCCGCCTACATTAGGCGGTGCCGCCTTTCTCCTGGCCTAATTCCGGACATTGAACAAACTTATAAATTCTATTTATAAAACTTCTGATGCACTTCACGGAGTTTTTTGTTTGCAATAAGCTATTTTTTACCTTCGTCCTTATTTTTCCAAATTTCCTTACCATCCACTATAACTTTTTTTGTAAAGCTATATCCTGATCCAACTACAACTTTTCCCCTATGAGTTGTTATCATTATTTGCCCACCTGTAGCAGTAGCAACTGTCAAATTTTTCCCTCTCACAGTAATTTCATCTCCATTGATTTGGACATTAACGCCTTTGAGTGTTTCATTTATTTTACTACGCACGTCTTGCACTCCTGCCGCTTCTAATCTATCTCGGTATACTGTTAGCCTAACTTCACTAACTCCTTCAAAAGTATTTGGCATATTATTTGAAATTAAAAGATAGCAATCATTATATTATAGCAAATTTTGATTTATTTTTAAAGTGATGAAGTACACGGGACTACACCAAAAGAGTGTTAAAAGGTCAAATGTAACAAGTCAGCGATGGAATCGCTGATGCACTTCGCGGAGTTTTTTATTAGTAATATGTGTATAAATCTGAGTCGTTGTAATGCTAGCGTGTCCGAGAAGCTCCTGAACCGAGCGGATGTCGGCACCGTTTAACAGAAGTTCTGTGGCGAATGAATGGCGGATAGTATGAGGGGTTACATGCTTTGTAATACCCGCTTTTATCGCAGTAAGGCGCACCATTTCCTGAATTGTATAATCCGTAAGTCGGCGATGCTCGCCTTTCAGGTCAAAATCGTCTTTTTTTCGGTTCCTCGGTCTACGGTGATTCAGAAATAGCGGGTCAAAGTTGTCGTCTCTGGAATTTAGATATTCTTTTAACCATCCTTTCGCGCGGTCGGAAAGAAATACAATGCGTACCTTTTTACCTTTACCGCGAATTGAAAATTCGCCTCTTTCAAGGTCAACATTTTGTCTGCTTAAGCTTGTAAGTTCACTTATACGCAGGCCTGTCGAATAAAGCAATTCTAATATTGCCCTATTTCTTAGCCCGATCTGTTTTCCGTCATCTGCGTAACGGAATAACCGTTCTAATTCTTCCCTTGTCAGATACTCAACTGTCCGCTCGGGTATTTTTGCCAAATCAACTTTTTCCGCTGGCATAGTAGGCCAGTCTTTTTTGGCGCAGAACTTTAAAAACGCCCTCAAAGCTATAATATGATAATTTTGCGTCTTAATGCTCAGATTTTCGTTATGTTTTAGCTCAAGGCGATTCAAAAAAAGGCGATAATTTTTAATCAATTCCTGGTCGATTTTTGAGATTTCAATATCTTTCGCGAATTCAAGAAAACGTCCGAGATAATGCTCATAGCTGATCAACGTCCGTTTGGATTGGTTTTTTTCAATTTCACAATGCTCCAAAAATTGACGAATTGCATCGGATGATAACATTTGGTTTGGTGAGGTTGTAACAATGGGGTCCGATGTAACATCGGTCTCGCTACTTAACATTGTACGGGATTTCTGACCAAATTGACACCAAACAGACTCCAAATTGACTCCAAATAGACACCAAATAGATTTTCATTCGTTCAATATGGCGTCAATTTGGAGTCGCGACCCTGAACCTGACAGTGAACCAGCGCTTGCGCGCGGTGCACTGGAATGGTTCAGGGGAGCTGGAGTCAATTTGGCTACTATTTAAATCACTTAAGATAAACAATAATAGCTCCGCTTTTCGCCATTTTTCCTTGCTCCCACTGAAAACTTAAAACAAGACCTCGTTTTTTAAGTTCAATAATTTTTTCTTCGGCAATGCTCCTTAGAACCGACTTTCCTTCATCGGAATGTGTGCCCTTGCCTGTAATTATTCTTACTGTTTTCAGCCTATTGTGATGTGAATTTTCTATGAAAAAATGTATAGCCTGTTCTGCTTGCTTGCTGGTTAATTTGTGCAAATCCAACTCATCTTGAGGAGCAGGATATGAGTCTAAAATTTCCTGTAAGGATTTTTCTTTATTTTTATCGCTTGCCTCTTTTTCCCTGATTACAGAATCGATATCAGGGGGCATAAACTCTTCAAGCAGTTCTTCGAAATTTTCTTCTGGTTGTCCAGGATGAATCATAATAGGTGTTTTAAAATGTAATCGTGGCATTGGCGGATAGCTTTCCCGCGGTGAGAGATTTCATTTTTTTCGTGTTTATCCAAGGCGGAAAAAACCTTATTTTTGCCTTCGGGCAGAAATACGGCCGAAAGGGGAATGCCGGGCTCAACTTTAACTTGTGGTTTAGGAAGGATTATCCCTTTGCATTCGCCGCGGAAAGTCAAAGTTTCTTCGCCTGGGCGATATAACGCGATAACGCTCACAAACGTCGCGTTACGATTATCCTCAAAAGCTAATCTGTGCAGAAAAAAATTCAGCCATTCCTCATCAGTCGCGTCCGCTCCTGCCCCCCAGCGCCTTGTGTGGACATCGAGTTCTCCTTTGAGTACGTCGACAATTATTCCCGAATCATCCGCGATTGAGGGAAGATTTGTTTTACGTCCGAAAAATTCCGCTTTTATAATAGCGTTTTTTTCATACGTATCCTCGTATTCATCCGCCTGTTCATCAATTTTTTCATCATTTAGCGATACGAATTTAATCGGAAGGTCGCCAAGGACTTCCATCAGTTCTTTGTATTTGCCGAAGTTGGTGGTGGCGATTAAGATTTTTTTCATCGAAATAACGATATATCAACTCGCTTTGCTCGTAAACTCGAAAAAAAAAATTTAAATACTATATCAAACCTGTACTAAGTTTAATTTAAAGAATAGGCCAAGAAATTATTATAAAAATAGCTACAATTAATGCAAAAATCATTGTCGGAATACGTATTCGTGAATTATTTAAAGGGATTAAACCAATTGGAATTAAAATAACCAAAGGAATTAGATCGGTAATTAGGATATGGAGCCACCCTGGCAACCCTGGAGCGATGCCCCAAAGCTTTTCCCGCACAATCGAATAATAATTGGACCCGAAAGTGCTAAAAAAATTCATCAAAGTTGCTAAACGTAATGAGTAAGCAATATATGATGCAATATGAAAGAATAGGCTAAAACCAAATAAAATAATGAATATATCCCAAAAACCTTTTTTAAATTTTATTCTTAGCAAAATGGAGGCTATAAAACCTATCAAATATATCGCAAGAATCAAATAATTGTAATATACTCCTGTTCCTTTCGATGACGGAGTTGATGGGGTTTGGGGTAGGGTTGGTAAAACCTGTTGAACTTTTTGGTTTAAACAAATTTTTTGCAATTCAGAATTTTCTATTTTTTCACATAATTTTTTTTGCTCATCCTTGCTTGTAGCATAAATGAGATGGTGATTAAGGCATTCGCTCGGCTCGATGGCATACTGGCATAAATTAATATTTTTTAACTTCCCCGATATCCAATCGATACATTTTACGTTCGATTGTTCGGTTCAATAGTTAAATTGCAAATGTATTTAATGTCTTCCAATTCCTGGGCAGTTAAAGTTTCTTTTGGTTCGCCTGATGAATAGATAGGTTCGATGATTTTTATCAAGCAAGCGTCGATTGAAGACTCCCAACTTTTCCTTAAGCATTGCTGTGGAGCTCCATCAAAACGGTCGGCATTCAAAATCGCGCTTATCTTTTTACCCAAATCGCTTAAATCTGTACCTGGCGATATTACAACCGTTGGACTTATTTCACGTGTGGCAAAATAACCATAGCACTGGACATCATTTTTATCGCAATAATCCACATTGCCCTTTATATTGGCGAGGCGAGCTCGACAAGCACTATGCTCAAGGCTTGGTTTTGTTATCGAATCGCAGATTTTAATAAATTCTTCAGCAAATTTTTCATCTTGGCCCGCTGCCCAGTTACCATATTCCTTGCAGTAATCCCACCCCCACTTATCGTAAATGCATTTTGCCAGCTGGGCATAATCGGGATAGGGTCGCATTGCCTGTTCAGTAGTTACGTCATTAATTTTTTCCTTTTCCGTTATTCCTGTAATTTGCCCCTCCTTATTCAAAATATAATTGCCCATGCCACCCTGTGAATTGATTTCATCGGTGATATAAACCTGATTACGCCCTTGCGCCTTGGCATATTCCAATATGCGCCTGCATGGCTCCCAATCTAAACAAAAGGCCTCATCCTTGCTTAAAAGAGCCAGATTGGCATAACAAACATTACTAAGAGTTTCCTCTTGTAGCATGCTACAAGTCTTTTCAAGCTCCAGCTTTTCCGCATCTGACCCAATTGTATCCAACAACGTAGGAATAAGAGCAATACATTGATTGGCGCCATTGGGTTTCTTTTGAATACATTCTTCAATAGGTGTTTTAATGTCTTTATGAAAAACGCTCCAATTTATCGAATCAACGCTAATAACATTCGCATGTGCCAAATTAAGCCCGCCTACTAAGAAAAAGCTCAATGTTATTAGTAGCAGAATTTTTATTTGTAGTTTGAACATATCGTTTTAAGCTATTTGTATATATTTTATTATTAATTTGTTATATGTATCATCCGATAATATATGCTGACTATTTCAATTTATCAATCGTGTCATAGTATTATCGCAAGTTTTTAAATAAGAGTCTCAAGTAAAACTATTTCGCCAACTCAATCAATTCCTCAACTTTCAAAGGCACTATTTCCGCCCTGCCCAATTCAGGCACGATGATAAACCATATTTTGTCCCCATGACGTTTTTTGTCCTTTTTTATGTATGGCATCAGGTCTTCAATCGTCAGATTTTTAGGTAATTCAGTTGGCAGGCTGAATTTTTCTAATGCGGATTTTATTTTTTCTCCGGTTTCCGGTTTTTGCTTACCGAGTTTTTGGGCAACACGATTCGCAATCATCATGCCAATGCATATTGCCTGGTCGTGTGGCATTGTATAATCCAAAGCCGCTTCTATCGCGTGGCCGAAAGTGTGGCCAAAATTTAAAATTTTCCGAAGATAAACATCATTCATATCGTGATCCACAATATCGACCTTAACTTTCACGGATTTTCTGATAATCGCTATCATATCCAGCGGCTCATTTTCGAAATCTTTGAAAAGCGACGTATCTGCAATAGCAGCGTATTTTACAACTTCACCCAAACCAGGAATTTTTTTTGGATCAGGGAAAGACTTTAAAAAATCAGGATCGATTAAAATCACTTCAGGAAGATATACTGAACCCAGAATATTTTTGGCGATAAAATCAATACCAGCCTTTCCGCCAATAGCGGCATCCACCATCCCAAGAAGAGATGTCGGGATGATTACATACCTTAAGCCCCTCATATATATCGAGGCAATAAAACCCGCCACGTCAGTTGCCATTCCGCCGCCGAAACCGATTATGACATCAGAGCGACTGACTTCTTCTTTTAGCATATTTTCCGCAAGGGACATTATTGTTTTTATGTCTTTGCTTTTTTCACCCGCAGGAATGCTCAAAATAAATGACCTCGGGATGATTTTTTTAAGTTTTTCACCATAAATTTTCTCAAGATTCGTATCGGTTATGATAGCGAAACGGCTGTCTGTGTATTTTTCATCTAAAAATTTTCCGCATTTATCCAAAAGCCCTTCTTCAATGAGGATTTCTGAGGAAAGAGGCCTGCTTCTTAAGGTGAATTTGATCATTTTTTAATTATTTTAGGGATGTAGGGGCGTAGGAACTTATAAACACTGACTTTGGCTCCATGGCTCCGTCTGGAGCCATATATCAGCCTATCACTGTCTCCAGACGGAGCCTGGAGCCAGCCTTGGGAGGTGTATCGATGCAGGTTTGTTGTAGTTGTAACCGCCTACTATCCTACCAACCTACCACCCTCATTTGTTTCCGTTTAAAAGATGCATGTTTTTTAGCCTTTTCATCATTTCGCTAAAAGCCTCGATTGTCAACGACTGTTTTCCGTCGCTTAGCGCCTCATCAGGTTTATTATGAACTTCAATAATCAATCCGTCAGCGCCAGCGGCCAATGCGGCATAACCGAGCGGTGGAACTAAGTCATAACGACCTGCTGAATGGCTGGGGTCAGCAATTATCGGCAAATGGGAAGTCTCTTTGATTACTGCGAGTGAATTCAGGTCCAGAATATTTCTTGTCGAAGTCTCAAAAGTCCGTATTCCGCGTTCGCACAGGACAACTTGGCTATTCCCTTCATTCAAGATGTATTCGGCTGCAAGCAAAAATTCTTCTACTGTTGCTGACATTCCGCGCTTCAGCAAAATCGGCTTTTTGAGTTGAGCGGTTTTTTTAAGCAAATCGAAATTCTGCATATTTCGCGCGCCTATCTGAATCATATCCACGTATTTGTCGAACAAAGGAAGATGCTCGGTTGCAATAAGTTCAGTAACAATCGGTAATCCTGTTTCTTTTCGGGCTTTCGCGAGTAGTTTTAAACCCTTTTCACCCATGCCCTGAAACGAATAAGGCGATGTCCTGGGTTTAAAAGCTCCGCCTCTAAGCATCTGGGCACCGGATTTTTTCACTCCTCTGGCAATTGTTAAAATCTGATTTTCGGATTCCACGCCACATGGCCCCGCGATTATCACGGGCTTAGCTTTCCCGAATTCCACATTACCGACCTTCACAATCGTGTTTTCTGGTTTGTATTCACGGCTAACTTTTTTATACGGCTTACTGACAAGTAAAATTTCTTTAACACCTGGGAGACGCATTACCTTTCCTTCATCCAGTTTTTCTTTGTCGCCGATTACGCCAATAGCTGTTCTCTGTTCACCGAACATCGCTTCACCGCGCAAACCGTGCTCCTCGATTATGCGAAGCACGTGCTCAGTCATCTGCTTAGTGGCGTCCTTGTGCATTACTACTATCATGTGTATTTGGGTTAATGAATTATCGGATTGCATTTTCGTTCTGGTTAATTATTACAAAAGGTTGAGGATTTATAAATCCCTTTTAGTTGAGTCGATAACCTTTGTAATAAAACCTTGAATGCATAAATAATTTTAAATTTTAAATTAGTCAATTTTAATAAAAAAACCGCTATTCAGCGGTTGTTATTATAGGATTAAATGAAAAACAACCGCTTAGAGGGTTTTAAAATAAGAATAAAAGCCGAAGTTGACCATGATTTTTTTGATTGTACTGATTTTCATGATGGTTAAATTATAATTATAAATCGGATAAAATCAAGCGAAGTCCATTTTACATATTAGTCGAAATGAAAAAGTAAGCCTATGCTATAATTGTTTCCTTATGTGCATTTTGTTACAATAAATTTGTCTTATTTCTTTATTCTAAAGCCATTTCACAACCACAACCTGAGTTACCGGCAAAAAAACCCAGTACCCCTGATGAGCTAAATAAGCTCAAAAAAGGAATATCGGCTAAAGAGGCTCCACAGGTTGAATTACTCGACCCTGCCGATAGTATTTTAACCCTTTTCGATGCGCTTGGGTCTAAGGAGCCGGGGAAGGGCGTTGAGCGGAAAGAAGCATTATTAAGTGCAGTTGCCGGTTTATTGTTCCATTATTTAAAGCCTGAGGTGAAAGAAAAAAAAGAAGATAAAAAGCCTGCCAAAAAAGAACAGCAAACAATACCTGTCAAAGTAAAAACCGTTGAACCTGTATCTGTGCAACCTACCGCAACACCCGCTCAAATTGAACAAGCCATTAAAACAAATTTTAAAAATCTGGCTGAAATGTATAAAGATTATAAAAAAAATAAAGATCCCACACAGCTCAGATATTTTTTGAAGAAAGCAATTACCGAAAAGGAATCTGGGGTCGGTACTAATGAAAAGTTGAGATTAAGACTTGTGAATCAGGCGGCTATTAACGAAAAGAAAAGGCAATATTTGCTTGATAGAATGGGCATAAAAGTACCGCCCTTACCAGGAAGTTCAAGCAAACTAGTTACAGAAGAATGCCTTGATGGGGGTTTTAATAAATTTAAAGAACGTGTTTGTAGCCAACTTCAGCCTGACATTAAAGATGAAGTTGATCGTGAAGACAAAACTGCTGAGATATTAGCTCGTTGTGCAATTGGTAAATACCAAATTCTTCCTATTTATCATATTCCAGGATTAGGAACGAAGTTTGAAAAAAAAGGAAATGTTAAACAAATAAAAAGGTGGAGCGGGAATGCAAAATTATTAAAAATTTATCAATTTATTACATCTGAAGAAACGCAGTCAAAAACCGCTGACAAAATTATTGATAATCTAGGGCAAAGATATGATTGGAACCCACAAAGCATAATGGTGGCTTATTACGCGGGATTAGAGTGGGCAAATAAACTTCAATCAGATCAAAATAACCCTGCCTTTACAAAAAAACAATATGGCGGACACGGCAGCATGCGTGATTATATAAACAGGACTACAGCTTTGGCGGATAATTTGATTGAAAAAGCGAGTAGAGCATAACTAATCACGGATTACAGCGCTGACGGATACTCCGATGGAGCAGACTAACTATATCAGCAGGTCAATACTTTCTGCGGGATATACGGAGTTCCTCTTTTAAGAACAGCGTATATCCTGAGAAGCAGTTTCCGTCCGACCGCGCATACCGCTGCTGTATGGTGCAA
>Ga0315297_10000014_pt1 | contig 92011 bp, 128 predicted proteins | sample YL17G15_0_MG_FD_203628 | JGI IMG/M metagenome (GOLD analysis project Ga0315297, IMG submission 203628) | Sediment microbial communities from Yellowstone Lake, YNP, Wyoming, USA - YL17G15_0 | ecosystem: Environmental > Aquatic > Freshwater > Lake > Sediment | place: USA: Wyoming | collected...
AAAAAGTGCTGGTGGGAAGTATGTGTTATGACTTATAGGTTGTAAAGTATAGGTTTGTAAATAAGGTTTGTTATCTAGTGGTTGTAAAATAGTTGTTATTATATGGTGTTTGTGAAATGTGGTTTTGAGAATATTTTGGGGTTTGAAAAATCTTTAACATATGTTAAGAAGTTGGGATTTAGAAAAAATGAAAAATAGAAATAAGACTAAGCAAGTCTTTTAATCTTAGGAACGGTTAATTAAAAAAATTTACCATTCGTAAGTTATTTTTGGATTTTCAAATTTTGTTTTTGGTTTTGAAATTAAGCTTATGGCTTGAGTAATTTCTAAACAATAAGGCTCATTCTCTAAGTTTATTGTTTGAAGTTTTGAGTTTTTTCTAAGTTCTTTTAATTGATTGCTTAGGTTTTTGATTATTGAAAAGTCCTTAGGCTCTATTGATTGAAACTTGAAAATAAAAAGGCTTTTACCTTTTAATTTTTCTGTTTGAATTATAGGCTCATTTAAGGCATATTTTCTTTTGAAGTAGAAATAAGCCTTTTCTTTAATCAGATTAAGGCTCTTAATTGTTTTTTCAAGCATTAAATAGGCTCTAAGATTTTCCTTTTCTTTTTTGTTGTGTGTTATTAGAAATTGAAGAGAGAAGCCTTGAATAAAATTCTCTAAGTTTAGAATAGAGCTTTTTAATAAACTCGTCTCTTCTCGTGTTAATCGGTGTCTTATTGGCTTTTTGGTTTTTTCATTTAGTTCGATTGGCTTGATTATTATATTTCTGATTAAGTCAATCGTGTCTTTGAAGCCTAATTTTAAGTTTAAGTTCTCTTCTTTGGTTTCCATATTTCTCACTTTTTACTTAGGAATTAAGGTTTATATAGTTCTCTTAGTTTCCTAAGTTCTATCTAATAATAGTAGGAAATTTTATCTTAGAGCTTAAGATAAAAATTAGAGCTTAGGTTATGAGTGAATTTAAAATATTTGTGCCAAAAACCTTTAATGAAAAAAGGTTTAATCTTTTTGAGATTAAGACTAATCGGAATAAGGTTTATAATTTAGTCTTAAAAAATTTTGAAGGCTTCACTATTCAAAATAATAATATAGGTTTTTGGAGAGACGATAAAAAAACTTATAAGGATAAGATAGAAATTTTAAGCATTTTTTCAGATAGTAAAAAAGAAAATAAAATACGTGGTATCTGTTTAAAGGTTAAAGAATGGTTTAGTCAAAGTTCTGTTTTATACGTTAAGGATAATAAGCCTTTTTTTGTTTAAGTCTTAACACGTGGTTTTTATGGCTAAGGTTATTTATAGAATTTCAAATTCCTATTATGGCTCGGCTCTATATAGATTTACATATTTCAAAGATAGCTTGGGCTTGGAGTGTTTGTTGATTGAGCCTTTAACTCTAAGATAAAATACACGTGCTTATAGTAGTGAGAAAATGACAATAACATATTCATATAAAAACTTTGGATTATATCAGTTTGAGAACATAAAATTTAGGGCTTCAAAAAGGTTTATCTTGAATGGGTTTAAACTTACGTATCAAGACGTTATTAAACAAGCTCTTCTTAATATAGGGATTAAATTTATGGGCTTCAAGTATTATTCTCCAAACACTTATAATTTTTCTAACGATACTTTGGATTTGATTATATCTAATCACGTGAATAAAGCTCTATTAAAAAAGACTATTATTAATTTTAAAGATAAGATACAAAAAGCTTTGGACACTAATAAATCTTATGACGGTTATATGGCTTTAACCGTTGATAGTGTGAATAATGAGCTTGAGAACTTGAAGAAATCTTTTTATAAAATTGATGTCTTGGTTTTGACTACTATCTTAAATGGCTTGGTTGATACTTCAGATTTTGATTATACGGAATTTATAGAATATGAATAAGTCTCTAAGATAATAATACGTGCTTATAGTAGAGACACTTTTTTTAAGTGTCTCATTCCTTTTTGGATTTGTTCTTTAAGATAATAACACGTGCTTATAGTGGTGGGATAATGGTTAAATTTCAAAAAAGTCATTATGAGCTTATAGCTGAAATTATCAAGTTAAGCCTTAGTTTTAACGTGAGCTATAAGAGAGACTTGGTAAATAGATTTTGTGATACTTTTCAAGAAGATAATAGTCTTTTTAGTAGAGCTAAATTTATAAGAGCTTGTGGCTTGGAGCTTGAGTAAGAAGTTTAGAAATTTTTAAGATAATCTCTAAGATAATAATTTGTGCTATTGTTATGAGAATAATGGACTTTGAGATAACAGACGAAGAATATACACGTGTCTTACAACTTGCTTTACACTTTGATAGCTATAATGCTAAGGCTTGGAATAGCTTGGATTTTGAGACACGTAGAGCTACCATATTGAACTTCTTAGGGAGATAGTAAGATTATGGAAGCAGAGATTAAGAGAGTTTTAATTATATCCTTTTGATATATTCTCACTCGTGATAGGAGAAAATCTCCTATCACGTTAATCTTTTTTATTAACATATGTTAAAGGAAGTTTGTGCGTGGTATTCTCTTAACATATGTTAAGATAATAATATGAGCTATGGTTAGTCAGATGATACACGTGCTTTTTTCTATTAACATATGTTTAAGATAAAATTATGTGCTATGGTTATGGGAGAACAATTCAACTTTGTTAATGAGAATGTGGTAGAGAAGCTTGGAGCAAGTGTTAAGGATAAGGATAAAGCCTTTATAGTTTTCTGTTTTGATATTCCGTCAGAATTTAGAGACGTGTCTGAAAAAGAAAAGGCACAGCTTCTCTTGAAGAGAATGAATTGGAAGAATTATATTGACAAATTTTCTATCTTTGTATCTAACTCCGTCTATATAACTCCTTATAGCAAGATACAGAATTTGCTTCAAGTCTTTGACGAATTTTATGGAGACTTGTTAGACAAATATGAGAAGATAGGCTTGAATATATTGGGTATTCATTTTGATAACGATATTGTCAAGGACATATTGGTTAATCACATTAAAGGTATTGAGAGCAAGATTAAGAACTTTTTTGAATATGTCTTGGACACTAAGAAAGCTAAGGATAAGGACGAAGTAGATAAAATGGAGAGAGACTATAAGAAATATATCAAGTGGTTAAACATAACACGTTGGTATAGAATACAAGATTTGAGACTTCTTGATGACACTTTGTCTAACGCATTAAAGTCTAAGCTTGACAGCTTGACTTATAACAAGTCAGACGTGAGCTATCGGATTAGTGTCTTGAAGAATGACTTGAAGAAAAGCAAGGCTTGATGATTATGACAGACGAGAAAGACAAGAGCATTTTGAAGTCAGCTAAGGACTTGGAGACTTTTCTAAACAGCAAGATATACGGAAGACAAAAATTGACTAAGGCTATCACTTTGTCTTTATTGAATAGAGAGAATGTCTTGATACAAGGTAAGCACGGAGAAGCTAAGAGCTTCTTGACACACTTGATTTCTAAACACACTAACCTTAACACGTATTATAAGCAGATACATAATCAGACGACACTTCAAGATATACTCGGAGTTATAAATCCTATAAAATTCAAGAATGGAGAATTGGATTTGATTAAGACAAAATTCTGGACAGCTAACTTGATGTTCTTTGACGAGTGTCTTAGAAATAGTGATTTGTTGGATTTTCTTTTGGAAGTTATGGTAGAGCATAAATGTAGTAAGACAATCTTAGGAGAGATTGACTTAGACGAATTAGTTAGTGTTATCGCAACAACTAATCCCACGACGGAAGAATATCACACGGAGAAAATGGATATGGCTATGTTTGACAGATTTGGATTTATTGTTAATGTCAATCACTTGATAGAAGATGATATTGACAGCTTCAAGAAAGTAATCAGAGAGACTAACGAGAACTCTAACGAAGACAATACTAAGGTAGATTTTGATATTGAAGACTTAAAGAAAGTTGGAGAGAGCATTAAGAAGATACAGATACCTAACGAAATTTACACGTTAGTAGATAACTTTGCTATAAATTGTTTTGAGCAAAAAGTAGATTTCTCGACAAGATTAGGACAGAAAGTCAAGAAGACTATACAGACTTTGGCTTTTTATAACGAGAGAGAAGCTCCTAATATGGAAGACTTCAAGGAGACTATACAGCTTATTTTTGAAAGTAGGTTGCCTAAGGATATTTACAACAAGCTAACGGAGAAGTTGTTTAATGTTGAAGAATTTGAATTGAATGAGAAGCTAACGATATTGATAACTAAATACAAGAATGACGACGAGCTTGAAGACAAGGCTATCTTGGAATTTTTAAAATTCTATGACAAGTTGTCAGAGAAGTTTTTGTTCTTCTCTGAAAGCACTAAAAAGAAGATAGAAGAAGCCTTTAAGATAATCAATTCTGAATTGATGTCTAACACTCACTCTAAGAGCTTACAAGACAAGTTAAAGCATATAGGATTATACGTTGATTATTGCGAACTTGAAGAGCTTGGAGAATGGATTAAATCTTTGGACTTGAGACTTGAGACAAGATACATAAGCTCTAAGGATAATCAAGACTTGAAGAATATGGTTAAGAAGATAGGCTTGAATATGAATGATATTGACACTAAAAACAGCTTGATAAAGTCAGAGATAAAAATGCTTGGTATAACGCAGAAAAATCTGAAAGCTTTTAATCAACTCTTTGGAGATATGACTAAGAAGAATTATTTGAGTAGGTATTGATATGAAGATAAGCAGAAAGATAGATTATATAATTGTTGGATTGACTATCCTATTGGCATTAGGTAAAGTTACAACTCTTCTTATAGGTATGGATAACTTCCTCTTTGATAGCACGTGTGAAAAATCAAGTTTCATTATTTGGTTAGTGATTTTGATTGTATGGTTGTTAAATCACGTTATGGCTATGCGTAGGGAAGATGTCGCAAAAATAACATTTAACATATGTTAAGGATTTCTCCGTCAGCTCCGTGCCGTTTTATTAACATATGTTAAGCAGTTCTCAAATATGATTCCTAAGATAAAATTAAGTGGTATTGGTATGGGTAAAGAAGACATTATTTTTGAGATAGCTAAGAGAAGTGAGCTTATAGAGAATTTTAGAGATGTTAAGATATTCTCTCAAAATAAATGTATGTCTCTGTTTGGAGAGCAAGACGAAGAAGACAGCAAGATATTTGCTTTTACGGATAGCAAGAACAAGAACTTGTTTATTAATGCTAATCTTGACGAAGCACAGATACTTCCTTTGATAACTCACGAAGTTGGACACTTGGATAGGAGATTGAAGTCTCCTAAGGGTATGGAAGATTTTTACTTGGAAGTGATTAAGTCTAACGAAGACTTGAAGCAGATTTTAAATTACGTGTTTGATATGAATATACACATAAAATATTCTAAGATGATACCTAACAGCTATAATTCATTATTGAGAAAATTCTTGACAGAACAGAGAAATAGGATATACAAAAAAGATAGTTCTAACTTGATATTGGCTTTGGAATATCCTAAGACTTCCTTACAGAAAGAAGTTAAGATTATTATGTTTGACAAGAAAATGAGAGACTTGGAGAAAGCTAAGAAGATATTGAAGCTATTGAAAAAGAAGAAAAATCAAGGTAAAGGTAAAGGTAAAGGCTCTCAAGGTAGTGGCTCTATAAAGAGACTAACTTACACAGAGACAAGGACTTTGTTAGGAGACAAGGAGAGAGCAAGGCTATCAAGAAATAGTGAGAGCATAAAAGGAGAGATTAAACAAGCAAGTGAGAACATAAAGGACTTGAGAGAAAAAATGGCTTCTTTGGGATTTTCTAACGAGCAAGGAGAAAGGATAATCTCAATAATAAAAGCAGACGACATTAAGTATTTTGCCGAAAATCTATTACGTGTTAAGGATATGTTTTTATTGTCAGAGAAGACTTACACTAAGATAAGAGAAAGAAATAAGAAAAACTTAAAAGAGTTTGGTAAGATGATAGGATATAGGAGAATGAGAGACGTTAATGACTTGCTTAAAAATCCTATTGACACTTTATTGTTATCGGATTATGACTTGAATAATATCAGAATACCTAAGTTTCAAGACAACAAGCAGAGAACAACTAACTTAGTTGTTATACGAGATACAAGTGGCTCTCTATCAAGTGAGCCTATAAATTCTATTGTCAGAGACTTGGTAGTGAGTATGTTATACTTGGCTAAGAAGTCTAACTATAAAGTTGGAGTGATAGAGTTTGACACTAACGCAGAAGTGATACTTCAAGACGGAGACTTGAAGAATGAGATAGGTAAGGATTATCAGACTTTGATATTGAAAAGCTTGTTTAATAAGTATGGTGGCTCAACTAATCTAAGCTTGGCTATAAAGAAATTGAACAAGATTATAGAGAAATATAAATTGACTAACGAATTTTTCAACGTAGTTATATTGACAGATAGGGAGACGGATAACGCAGAGAAGATAAAAGTGTCAGACAATAAGTTGAAGCTTATAATATTGACAACAGAAGAAAAGTCATATGACAATACTTTTGAGAAATTTGTCAAGCTACACAAGAACACTAAGACACTTTTTATAAAAAGATTGGAGAATGATAACAGCAAGAATTTAGTGCTTGAAGATTTAGGTTAGAAAATGGAAGAGACTAACGTAGTCTTGGCTTCTGCCTTAATTGGTTTAGGTTAAGTCGCCATATTTCTCACTTCCGTCTAAACTTCTAAACTTCAAGCACTTTTGGAAATGTGGGAAAATTTATCTCTTTAACATATGTTAATGTGATTGGAAGAAGGTGAAAGGAAATATTTTTCAAGCAGGACACGTGTTATCATACGTTTAACATATGTTAAGATTTTTTACGCATACTCGGTGGGAAACTTTTAACATATGTTAAGAGATTTGTAGGGATACGTGTCAGAAAAAAGTGTCTTTAAGATAATAATACGTGCTTAGTATAGAGGTGTTATGTGAATGGCGAACTTTACGATAGAAATGGAAGACTATTATCTTCCGATACAGACAGAGAAATCAACTAAGGAGAGGGCTAACGTAGTCCATAGATATTATGGTTGCGTAGAATGTGATACTCCGACAGAGAAAAAGAACTTCTGTCCTAAGTGTGAGAAAGAAGTTGGAACACACTTGGTTGGAGAGAAAGAGGAAGTAGGAAGCAGAGATATGTGGGATTATAGACGTGTTCCTATGACTAACGTGGATATTCAACGTGTCTATTCTTGGGATAATATCAAGAGTGGTAATATCACTAAAAAGCCTAAGGCAAGTGAAATAGCTAAGCATAAAGAACAGATGTCTAAGATAGGCAAGAGCAAGACTTTGAAAGACTTATATGTAGATTTGATTATACACAGAGAAGTCTTGGAATGTAATGTCGTCTTCAACGGAAGACAAAATAAAGCTTGGATAATGCCTTATCCGTTTATGAATAGGCAGAAAAATCTCTTGTTAGCTGTGGCTAACGGCAATCTTGAAGTGATAGAGCCGACAGAGACTTTTGAAGAATTGAAGCTTGAAGAAGCTATAAAAATCAAGGGTTAAATTATGAACGAGACGGAAGAAGTGCTTGAGAAGAAGATAGATGACTTGATAGAGAGAATGATAGAAGTGATGTCAGAACACGAAAGAGTTAGTGGAGATAGAAGTGGAGAAGCAGAGATTTACTTTGATGATAACGACAAGACTAAAGCAGAATTGAGAGAGAGTATAGTTGATTGGCTATCTTCAAGTTTTTTGGTTATTTGGAATGGTTGTAAGAGGAAGTGATTAACATATGTTAAAGTGCTATCCGTTGGAGTGGAGTTCCGTGAAGAAGAAGCTAAAGATAGACAATACTTTTTTTGATAATTGGGAGAAAGAATTGAAGATAGACGGAAGCAGAGAACTTTGGGTTAAAGACAAATTAATGTCAGCAAGAGGTATAGAGCATAACGACAGATATAGACACGTAGTTAATGCCTTGAAGATTGGCTTGAAAGGTTTGGATTATGTATTGGACGGAGAGATAGCACTTGGAGAAAGTTCTAACGTGTTGGCTCTCAATAAGAAAGATAATTGGAGCAAGGCTATGTTCTACGTATTTGACATTATGGAATATCAAGGCAAGAGTGTCAGAGATTTGAGACTTGAAGATAGGAAGAAAATGTTGGAGATACTCATAAAGCAGATTAATAATCCTTATGTTAAGATGATAAAATCTTTTGACAAGATAGAGGAAGCTTGGAAGTATGTCATTACTAATGACTTGGAAGGCTTGGTTGTAAAAAGAAAAGGAAGCAAATATCTGTCAGCAGATATTCTCAAGCCACTTAGAACTAATGATTGGTATAAGATAAAAAATTGGAAGGAGACTAAGGAGAAAGTTGTTGATTTTATCAAAGGTAGTGAGAAAGGAGCTTTTATCTTGGAGAATGGAAGCAAGGTATCTACTCTTGAAAATGGAGTTGGAGAATTGTTTTTGACATATAAGAAAGCTAACAAGAAAGTATATGCTGAAATATTCTTTATGATGAAGACAAGTGGCAATAGATTATTTCAACCTAAATTGAAAAGACTTGTTGATGACAAAAATAACGTGCTGTGGGAAAGTGGTGGATAGCTGGTGTCTTTAACATATGTTAATGATGATGAGGTGGCAGGAAAATGACAATAAGCAAAGAAATGGAAAATGAAATATATGATTTTATTGTAGGCAGTAATTTAGAATATTCTATTGTCAATCAAGCAAGTAATAAGAAAGTGAAGAAAGAGCTTAAGATATGGTTACAGATTTGAATGTTGTTGTTTTGAAAAACAAATAGGAGATGATAAAGAATGAAAGTAGTAAGAGACGAGAATGAGATAATAGAGATAATGTCAGATGAAGAATGGGATAAAGAAGAAAATAATTGAGGTGGTAATTAATGAAAGAAAGAGAAATAAGTGATGAAGAGAGACTTGCTCTTCTCAAGAAAGGGTTTAACCTTTGGGAGATATTGGCTTACGAATATGGATTAACATATGTTAAGAAGTTAGCTGATGGTGAAACACGTGTCTAAAGAATTAAGAGTTTGGTGGATAGTGAATGTTCCTAATAAGCCGATATTCACGTTAGTCAAGAATGTTGAAGAAGCAAAAGTGATAATCAAACGTGAAATTAAAAGACAACTGAAAGACAGCTCTATATCGTCTAACGTATTTGGATTGGAAGAATTTGAAGACGGAGAATGGAGAGAATACTATAATGACGATAGTGAAGACATAATGGAGATGATAGATAATGGGAAATGAAGATGAATGGGATAAGGTAAGGACAATATGTAAGGATTTGCTATACTTGGCTAAGATGAATGGATATGAGAAAGAATCCTTCTTTACATCTATGATTATACTGACAAACTTGAGGAAGTCTTTGGATAGTGAAGATAATGTATGTATGCTTGAGGAAATGGAAAAGGAATTGAGGGAAGAGATACGTAGAAGGATAGGTGGATTTTCTTGAGAGAGGGATTTTGTAAAATAAAGAATGAGTATGCCTTCTGTTATTATTTTTCATTTGGACAGACTTATAATAGTCTTTGTGGAAAGTTCAAGATAACTCCCACGAAGAATGGATTTATAGTCAGAGAGAGGTGATACACGTATGTTTGAGGAAGAGGAAGAGATTGAAGAGAATGAGGAAGAAGAAGATGAAAAAGTGGAATGACAAGAAGTTAGTGAAAAATATAATGAAATACGAAGAAGGACTTATGGAAGACAAAGAAGTTGTGCTATTCTTTCAGTATCTTGTTGATATAGGAATGGCTTGGACTTTACAAGGACACTATGGAAGGACTGCCCAATATCTTATTGACAGAGGATTTGTTGAAGACAAAAGAGGTAGGACGAATGTTGAACATTAAATCATTAACATATGTTAATGTAAAAAATATGGGATTGGTGTGAATGTTTGACGAGAAATGGATAGCTCATTTGGAGAAGGAACACAACGAGAGATGTTCTGATAGGGATTTGAGAAAGAAGAATAAGATATATGAAGTTTCTAAAAAGTATGCTAAGGATTGTATCAAGTGTCAATATATCTGTGAGAGAAGCAATAATTTTCAATCCACGTTGAAAGAGTTGAAGAGAATGGGTTGGAAGATATATTTTCCTAAAGTGAGACAAACCAGAGGAGATTGAAATCTTATGTCATTAACATATGTTAAACATTTTTTTTCTAGCGAACCAAACAGGAAGGTGTAGAATGAAAAAGAAAAAAACATATTGGATAATTGATTGGTGTAATGTGGAAAATTGTAAAGTAGCATATACATTAACAGAAGCAAGAAAATTTGCGAAAGAATTATATGAAGATAGTTCTCGCGTAATCATATTTCAATATATAGAAGAAAAGAGTTAGAGGTGTAGAAAATGGGAATGTATAGTTCTACTGATTGGTGTGAATTGAAAGTGAAAAGGGGAAAGGAAATAGAATTTTTTGATTGGCTTAAGAGGAATGAAGATTGGAAAGAAGCGATAGAAGTATTGAATGGCGAAGTAGAGATACAAGTCAGTTGGAAGATTATAAGTTATTGGTATGACAGCTTCCTTGACGAACTTGAACAGCTTGCTGAATATATTACAGGAAAATGGATATTGCTTTATGAGACAGGAGAAAGCAAAGCCATAATAACATTTACAGAAGATGACGAAGTGAAGATAGAAGTTGGGGAAATGGATTATCACAAAATTGATATAGATGATTTGAGAAAGGAAAATATGAAAATGGAAAGGAGTGATTAACATATGTTAAGAGAGTCGGCGGACCCTGAGTTGCTTAACATATGTTAAGAAGCTTCATCCCGTTTCCATAGTAAATTTAAATACTATGGAAACTAATATTACATATGGTTAGATGGAAAAAAGATAGCCATATGATATTTGACAGCAACAATATCTATAATGATTTAGGTAATTGTTGGATTGACTTGAAAGCAAAGAAAAAAATGAGGTGATATGAAATGCCTGTTGGAAGACCTAAAGGTTATAGTCCTAAGAGAGATAATCAGAAGTGGAACTATTGCCCAAATTGTGGGAAGAAAGTAAATTGAACTAAAGAGGTAATGAATTGTGAATTTGGAGAAGATTGTAAAGAAGATACAATTCCATAAAGAGATATTGATAAAGTTGAAGAATGATATGATTAAGAAGCATAGTCCTTTAGCTCCTGCGTATATAACTCATATACGTAGTTTGGAAGGTTTCTTGGCATATCTTGAAAAGGAGTTCAAAGCTATTGGAGAACAGAAAGAAGATTGATATGCTGAAAGGAAGTCTTTATAGATATTTCTTTTGTAAGGAAAAGAAAGAAAAAGAATATAGGTGTCCAAAATGCGATTGTATTTTGGAGATAGAGATAAAATGTGGACCCAAGTGATATTGATGAATAAATTACACGTAGATATATTTGGTATGGATATGGATTTTGTTAAATGTAATTCTATAAAAAATTCTCAGACAAGCGCTTCTGAAGACAACTTAACATATGTTAAGAATTCAGCAGTACCTGCAGCAAGCAACTCATTAACATATGTTAAGTATCTCCATCGAATCATCCTTGGCAAACGCCAGACCCAGGAACACAAGTCTTTAACATATGTTAATGTAATCATTGGCCGCATTGCCTCAAACAAGAAAGAAAATCCCAGTCGCCCATTAACATATGTTAATAAGTTGGTGCCAGCAATTGCTTGGCAACCAACAGCATACAAAGTGATATTATGAATCATATTCCTTTCATATGAAGCAGATATGTGGAAAATATTTGATACAATAATAGAAGGGAGAAAAAATGAGTTAAAAAGAGATGCGAATAATGAAAATATTTAATTACAACGTGAGCATAACAATAAAGAAAGATTATCCTAATTGTAAAGCTCCTATTCAAAAGAGATATAGAGAAAAAAAGAGGATGCGTGGTTTTTGTATAAATGGTGGATGTTGGAACAAAGTTGAAAATAACCGTTCCAAATGTCCAATCTGTATGGAAAAAGATAGGAAGAGATGGAAAGTGAGATAGTTAGTGATTATTTGTGGACATAATAATTTCAACATTGATAGCATTTGGCTCTTTGGTATTGGCGATATTTTTCATACTTATTGCGAGGTGGGACGCAAACAAAGTGATAGATAAGTTGTATAGAGAGGAATATAAAGAGAGAAATAGGATTGATGCGAATGTTGTCAAATCACTTGTAGGGAACTTGAAACAGAAAAGAGATGATGAAATATCTAGTTCGGAATATACAAAATGATTTTTAAGTAGCAACGTGTAATTATTAGATTAGTTAGATATAGAGGAGTGAAGGAAGTAACTAAAGAATCTCGTTTCTTTGGATATTTTCTTTAAGAATAAAGTATAATGGAGGTGGCAAATGTCATTCTACGAAAGATTGGAGAGGAGAGCAAAAGCACTTAATGATATAATGTGGGGTTCAGACGATGAGACTGAAAGTGAATAACTCTACTATTAATACTTTAGCAATTAATTATACTATAGGGACTTTAGGAGTTCCTATGGTATAAAAAATCTAGGGGCTTTGTTCCTAGTTAGAAAGGGATATTCTTCCTTTCTAAAAATATGGTAAAAATAAGGTGATATATAAATGAAGACAATAGAAGTAGAAATAAAAGGTCCTATTTTGCTGATGCATAATCCGAAGTCTATGCTAGACCCACAGACTACTGGAACGAAATCATCAACTGCGAAATATGACTATAATGTCGAAGCAGAGAAGTCTGCTTACAAGACGAAAAAAAATGAATTATATATTCCTGCCCAAGCTATGTTCAGTTCCACATTGAATGGAGCTTCTTTCAAGAAAGTAGGAAAATATACTGCCAAGAGCATTATAGCTGGCAATATGAGAATAGAGCCAGAAGAAATCCTGATTCTAGATAGCAAAGGGAAAGTCATGACAAAATATGAGATAGACTTGAGGACTGTGGTTATTGCTCAAGGTAAGAAAAGAAACCGAATAGTCAGGGCAAGAGCTATGGTAAAGGATTGGAGTGCTAGATTCAGAATAGTCTATAACGACCAATTCATAGGCGACCCTGCTATAATAGAAGATTGCTTGAAGGATGCAGGTTCAAGGATAGGTCTGTTGGAATACAGACCACAGACAAGTGGAAGCTACGGAACATTTGAGATAGTGAAATTCAAGGTGATATAAATGGCACTATGGGATAGGGAAGAAAGAAAGCATACGGAAAATAAAGTATTGCCACTCAAGGATATAGTATTTGATGAGAACATATATCCAAGACAAAGTTCATGGTGGCAAACTTCGTATAAATATGCCGAAGAGATGAAAGCAGGCGCAAGGTTTCCTCCAATCACAGTAGGTTTTGTGAATGGAAGATACGTGCTTGTGGATGGGAAGCATAGGAATGACGCACTTCTGATGAATAAGGAGACACATACATCAGTAGTAGTTCTCTATGGTTACACTTTGGATGAACTCTATATTGAAGCTGTAAAACTCAATAGGGCTCACGGTGTAGGACTTACTTCTTTCGACAAGGTCAAGATAATCAAGAGACTTGAAGATATGAAATATTCATTGGGAGACATAGCCACGATAGTCCAGATTCCTTTGGGAAGCATAGAGAAATTTGTAGCACAGAGGATTACGTTAAATCCATTAGGACAAGTCACAGTATTGAAATCTCCTCTCAAGTTTATGGCAGGAGGAACTATAACGATGACTGACGAAGAGCAAGATACTCTAAGTGTGAGGAGTGAGATAAGTCTGGTAAATCAGATGACACAGATATTCTCAAATCCGAAGATGCTAAGGGTTGATATAACATTCGTTGATGCTATCGAGAAGCTTTACCAACTGATTCAAGATTTCCTCAAAGAACAGAAAATTTTGAATGGAGCTGGAAATACAATAGAAGAAGTTCCAAAAGAGAAAATATACAAGAAAAGAGGAAGACCTAAGAAAATCAAGACTGAAAGTGAGACTTCAGAACCAAAGAAAAAGGGAAGACCTAAAGGTTCTAAGAACAAGCTTAAAGAACTTGATGTCAGTAACGTCAAAGAACAAGCATAAATAGTTAATCAGTTAGACTTTATTTGGAAAGAATGAAGCAGGGTTTAGTGACAACGAACCTCAGAGATAGAACTTACTGATTCTTAGAATCAGTTGGTTCTTACTGCGAGGTTCGTTGTCATAGTTCCTTCCCTCTTCATACTTTCTTTAATATTAGGGAATTTATAAAAACTGTAGGTTTTTATTATGAGATAAGGTTCGGTTGGGTCAGTTGGGGTGGGTTCCGTTCCGATATGGTATGGTAAGATTATATTTATTGGACGTGGTAGGATAGGGTAGGATGCGATATGGTATTGTTACTTGTTCCGATATGGTTCGGTGATTTGGGGTTAGGTTAGGTCTGTTCCGATAGGGCAAGGTATGGTATTTTATTTATTCGATACGGTTCGGTTTGGTGGGTTTGGGTTAGGCAAGATAAGATAGGGTTAGACAAGGTATCTTACTTTTGTATCCGATTGGGTAAGGTCTGGTAGTATTCGGTCCGTTGTGGTTAGGCACGATATGGTGTGGTAAGGTTTGACATTTATAGTCAGTCATTAACATATGATAAAGAGTTGGACCCAGTGCACGGGTGGCATTCCATTAACATATGTTAATGAGAAAAGATAAGAAATAATGTAAAATGATAATATGAAGAAGATAAAGGAAGAATTTTGCTTTCGCAGGAATGATACTAGAACTTCATATGATATGCAGAAAGGCTATCTGATATATGGCAAGATTGATGACATTTATAATATCATCACTTACAATCTATTTGAGATGTGGAATACTACAAAGTGTTTTAAAAGGTTTAGGAAATTGTTCGTCACTACTTCAAATCACGAATGGATACATTATCTTGTTCCAGATATAAAAGATGGAAGTCTGATGAAGAAGATTGAAAATTGGTTTAACTGGTAAAATGTATCGTTAACCAAAATTCCATTAACATATGTTAATGAGAAAAGATAAGAAATAATGAAAATCAAAAAGAGGTAAAAAAAATGAGATACTATTGCCGAGAACATAAGGAAAGTTTTGAGACTACTGTCTGCTTTCTTCAACATGTTCTTAAGGAACACCATAGCATATTTGACATCACAAGTGAATAGATATTTATGTGATGAGGTGGGGTCAAGTCAGGTCGGTTCTGGTTGCGATACTGACCTTATCACACCAAACCTCACCTTACCAGGGTTCGATAAGTTGTGATTTGGTAGGATAGGGTAAAGTTATTTATATTTGAAACACGTAATTATATGTCAAGGAAGTCTGACAACAAACCTCAGAGTTGGAACTTTCTGGTTCTAAAAAATCACTTAGTTCTTTCTGCGAGGTTTGTTGTCTTTGTATCGACTTTATCATTCGGTCAGGTAAGGCGGGTTCAGGTGGGGTATAGTTTCGGTTCGGTATGGTAGTTTGACATTTATACGATACGGTAAGGTGAGGTTTGGAAGATAGTCTTTATGATTCGGTAAGGTGGGGTCAGTTGCGATTGTGTGAGGTTTGATTTGGTTTGGTCTGATTTGGTAGTTTGAGGCAAGGTAAAGTTAATTCCTTTTATATGATAAGGTATGGTCTAATTCGGTCTGGTTTGGTTGGATGGGCTACGTTCCGATAAGGTTCGGTATGGTAATATGACACTTATACGATTAGGTTCGGTCAGGTAAGGTTGGGTCAAATGCGATTAGGTAAGATGAGGTTCGGTCAGATACGGCAAGATATGGTATAATATTTATTCGGTTAGGTGAGGTCAGTTTAGGTCTGGTCTGATGTAGTTTGGCATGGTAGTATAACACTTATCGGTTTGGTTCGGTATGATGCGATATGGTCAGATTCGGTTTGATATGGTAGTATGACACTTATTGGTCAGGTTTAGTAGAATATGGTAAGGTTCGGTTCGATACGGTGGGATATGGTCAGTTAGGATTTGGAAAAGGAGAGAATAGTTTCAAGAAAGAATCAGCCCTTGGGTGAGTCCCTTGAAATGAAAAATGCCGCACCAGAGATGGTGATATTAGGTAAACTAATATAAATCAAGGTTCGAACCGTCCGTTAGGCAACGGTTCTCTGACAACAAACCTCAGAGTTAGAACTTACTGGTTCTTGAAATCAGTTGGTTCTTTCTGCGAGGTTTGTTGTCTTCCTCCAAAAAATTACTTATTCGATAGGGTAAGGATAGGTATGCTATGTCAGGGTCAGGTTTGGTTAGGTTTGATATGGTATGGTAAGGTAATTTAATACTTTTGCTTTGGTGCAATATGGTAATATTCGGTAGGGTATAATTCGGTGGGTTCCGTTAAGGTATGGTAAGGATTATATTTATGAAATACGTATATAGGAATAGAGATGATGAAAGGGAACTTAAATTTGAAGTTCCAGATAGTATGTCAATAGCTGAAGCATTTGAATTTGCAGAAAGGAAATGCGCCAGCATGGAGTGATTATAATTTTTGGTCTGGTAGGGTGCGATTAGGTACGATTGGGTTTGGTCAGATAGGATATGATATGGACTATTGTAATTTTCGGTTAGGTGCGGTTAGGTCTGGTTTGGTGCGTTCGAGGTGTGGTCAGATAGGATATGGAACTTTCATTCGTACTTTTCGGTAGGGCATTATTCGGTCCGATATGGTCTGGTCAATTCCGCTCTGGTTCGGTTAGATAGTGTATGGTGATATATGTTAAGTCGTGGTTTGGTTCGGTCTGGTAGAATGAGGTTTATCTTTTTTGATAGGCTATCGTTCGGTCTGGTGAGGTATGGTTCGGTAGGGTTCGGCAAGGTTTAATCCTTTTAGGAAAGGGTCTTTGATTCATTCCCTTTCTATAAAAGATTTATCCCACGTCTTCGGGATTTATCCCTTCTTTCAGAAGGGATTTATATATCACCGAATCTCGTTTTAAACGAGATTCACAAAGAACTTGTGGTCGGGTCTGATACGGCAAGGTGTGATACGGTAAGATAAGATTGGGTTATGGTCTGGCAAGGAACTTTTTACTTATATGGTTTGGCACGGTCCATTCCGTTGCGTTTAGGTGTGGTAAGGCTTGGTATGGTTACGATTTATTTGGCGTAACATATGTAATACGTGTATTTAAGGTTTCTTATGTATAGTTATGCTATGGCAAAAGATGAGAATAGGGAAATAAACGTCAGTGGAAAGACAATTGCCTTAATCCTTATGGTAATCATTACAATATTTTCAGTAGGCAGTCTGATAGTAGCCATAAATGATAAAGGTCAAGCTTCCTCAGATTCAACTAGCTGGCAGAACAAATATACAACTTGCAGTTCTGGATTAAGCTCTTGCAACTCTCAACTAAGCTCTTCTCAATCAAGCTCCTCTTCATGCGCTTCACAACTCAATACTTGCAATAGCAACCTTGATTATTATCAGAACACAGGAGGAACTTGCAGTTCAGATTTGAGCAATTGCAATGCCAATTATAATACCTGCAATGCCAATCTTAACAATTATAAGACACTTTATTCTAATTGCGGTGGCAGTCTGACTAACTATCAGACACTTTATTCTAACTGCCAGTCAAGCTATTCTACTTGTAATTCTAATTTCAATACTCTGACTTCCACTTACAATTCTCTGAAGTCAAATTCTGATGTCATGGCACAGAATTATGCCAGTATGAAATGCTGTCCAAGCTGGCCATCCACCAAATACAGCTATTACTATACAAGCAATGGAAATGTCTATTGCACTGATACAGCAACAGCAAGCACAAAACTTACAGGATGCTAAATCATGAGAAAATATACATCCGACAAATGGTTGAAACCTGGTGAAAAATATATCAGCACTGCAGAGAAAGAACCTGTTCCTAAAAAGAAATATGGTCATGTAGAAATTCCAGATATAGAAGACGATTGATAACTAATATTATAATAGTTTTTAAGTGGTAAGTGATGAGTTACGACGAGACAAGTGATTTAGCATATCTGATATTATTCGTCGGTTGTATAATTGGATTGCTCATACTTATCGTTGGCTTAGTCGGATTTTTCAATCTTGTCCAAGGATTATATTTTTGGGATTGGTTCATACTATTTATCTTGACATTCCTAGCTTCAGAAGTTTTCTTCCTTCTTGTATTCAAGAAAAAACCGACAGGAAATGTATTCTGGAAGACATTTGGAAATAAGATTTTATCTTGGATGTCAGGTTCGTTGATAATCGCAGAATTTACTTCTTTCTATTATTACATTATTCTGAACATAATCAGAGATTGGCTTACCGTATTGGAAGTATTGACTACTATAGGAAAAATAATTGGAATAGGTGTGATGATTGCATCACTTATTGCTTTTTACGTATGGTTCAACACTTTGAGATATAAAAATATCAAAGAACCTAAAGGGAAACTTAAAAAAGTATACAAGAGGTGATTAGTTTCTGATAATTACTCAGACATTCACATTCGGACATAGTGAAAATCTTCTGGCAAGGATATTCTCCTCAAGCACAACACTTGCAAGATGCACATTTGTTTTCAATGAAAGACGCATAATAGAATATTATATCCGTGAAGAATGGGGTGGAAAAATTGCTGATACAAAAACTATTAATGGTTTCATAGACAGATTATGTAGAGACACCACGCATGAATTTGTTCATGCTCTTGGAAATTGCCATGTGGAATGGGTACCAAAGATGATGGATAGATGGATGAAAAAACGAATCATATATGCACATTCTGTGGGACAAAGGAAGGACCTATGATACAGTTTGACTATGACGACTGGGAATGTGAAAAATGCCATAGGATGGGAAGACACATATCACGTAAATAAATATGAATATCAAAATCAGAATTGAAATATATGGAAGGATATAGTGTAAAGATTGGAAAGTGTTGTAATTGTAAAAAGGATATAACTAAAATGGGATTGAAAATAATAAAAGCAGAAGTTTTCACGAAAGAAGTATTTGACAAGATAATGAAAGGTGATTATATCGAAAATGCTAAGAAAGAGTATGAAAGCTTTTCCAATCAAAATCAGAGAAAAGGCCAATGGTTGTGGAATAAAATATGGGATAAAGTAGTTGATAAAGCAAAGAGACCAGAGAGTGAAAAAGATATTCTTGAAAATGAACAATTAGTTTCACATCATCTATGGACTATGAAAGATTCTGAATTTGATGAGATGATGTCAAAGAGGGTAGATTGTTCTAAAATCTTGAAACTGATTGACGAATTTAGTAAAAAGTTTGATGTTAAGACTTTAGAATTATGTGGAGAAACTATAGAATATATTCCTATAACAATTGCAGACTGGAACAACTTTAAGGAAAAACTCAAGCAAGAGATTTTGAAATGATGATAACAACAGCAATATTCATATTACTGAAACTTTTTGTAGAGAATAATAGTGTATCTTGGTGGTGGATGTTACTTTTCATACTCTTTGATTTGATGATGGTTCTTACTATCAGAGTAGATTTTGGAAGATGAAATTATGAGTTATAAATGTGAAAATTGTAAAGGAACAGTTCCAAACTGTATGCCACAAATAAAGATAATTGTAGAAAAGAGAGATAAGACATATCCGAATGGAAGCATTGGTTGGGAAACAGTCAAAGAGAAAGTATTGTGCAGTTCATGCAATAAGGATAAAGAGGTCAAAAAATCATAGATTTCAATCAGATAATTGACAAGTATCTGGATAGGGAAAGGAGAGAAAGAAAGATAGGGGAATATTATGTTAGCGAGATTCCATATTGTTTAAGATTAACTTGGTTTAGATTCAAACAGCCTAAAGTGACATCCAAAAAAACACTCAGGCTATTCGAGAGGGGCAATGTGATTCATCAATTCATATCAAAAGTCCTATTGAGTTCGGAAGCAGTAAGGGAAGTAAAAAGTGAACAGTCACTAAGGATACCAAGGATATCTGACAACCCTAAGGAAAATTTTCTAATCACAGGCAGATTTGATAACTTTATTGAATTAGTAGAAGGGGAAAATGTGCTGATTGAAGTGAAGACGACAAGAAATCTGGATTATCAGAAATCAGCTTCATTGCATCATATCATGCAACTGACACCATATCTTTTATACAAGCAAGGTCTGAAAGGTGCCATATTGTATATAGACATGAACTTCCAGACAAAAGTATTTGAAGTGATTTATGACCCTAAATTGATGCTGGAAATAATGAAAAGGGCAGAAAATTTGCATATGTATTTAGTGGAAGACAAAATGCCGCTACCAGAAGCCAAAGACATACCAGAAAAAAATTGGGAATGCAAATACATATGCAATTATAAAGAGGAATGTGATAAATGTGTTACCTAAAGTCACATTTGCAGTCTGCGCATACAATGAGGAAAAGATTATCGCAGAATGTCTGAGACACATAAAGAACGTCGATTATCCTAACAAGGAGATAATAGTCGGAAGCGATGGGACTGACAGGACAACTGAGATAGCACAAAATATTGGTGGTGTGGAAGTCATATCATCTGGAGAGAGGCTTGGAAAGACTCAGATGCTGATGAAGATAATAGAGCAAGCCAAAGGAGATATAATAATCATAAATGATGCTGAATTTTTCCTATTTCCAAATGACGCTGTCTACAAGATTGTAGAAAGTTTTGAGAACGAAAGGATAGGAGGATTGTCATTTGGCTCTTCAGCTCCTCATGAGATTGACTTCACAAATTGGTGGGGACTCGTGGAACACGTGATACAGGACATATTCAGATATCATAGGATGAAAAAGAACCCACTCACGTCATTGAAAGATGCTAATTTTATCATCGTAGCAAATGCTTTCAGAAAGGATATCATAACAAAGCTTGAGACGATAAATGATGATGCTGAGATAGGATATCAATTACTGTCTAAAAATCATTATCTGCTATATGTCCCTTCAGTCAGTTTCTATACACCTGGAGGTTCTGCAAAGAACATAAAGGATAATATAAACCAGAGGTCAAGGACTGCAGTAGGATGGATACAGATAGGAAAGTTGTATAAGATAAACTTCTTGAGATTCTATATAATCTCTTTCTGGATGATTGTCAAACTGATATTCAGCCTGATAATCTGGACTGGAGTATTCATATTCAGCTACCTGAAAGGAAGATTCCTCTACATCATAGGCAGAAGGTCTTCAAAGCAAGTATGGACAAAGGTAAGAAGATGAGAAAAAAATTCAATTATGAAAACTATTACAAGAAATATTATGAAAGTCATAAGGATAAGCACTTGTATTATGTCAATGAATGGAAGAAGAAGCATAAAGATAGTGTAAGAATTTATTCCAAACGTTATTCCAAAAGTTGGAGATTGAGAAACAAAGAAAGATTGAAGAAAACTTCAAAAAGATATTATGACAGGCATATCAGAAGTTCTTGGTTCGATAGGATATTTGGTTTCAAATGCAAAGTATGCGGCAAGAGATATAAAGATAAAAAGGCTTTGGGTGGGCATACCACATATTGTAAAAGAAAAAGGATTGAACTTATTAACATATGTTAAAAAGATTGCATGCAGATAACTTCTTAACATATGTTAATTGCTCGGAAATTCCGAAAAGCAGAAGGTAATGACATGGACCCATTGTGGAACAAGAAATTAGAGATAATAAAGAAGCATGGTATAGACAATGCTATTTTGGATTTAGGATGCAACATAGGTGACTTCTCCTCATATTTCGTGAGAAATGGATATGATGTGACTGGCGTCGACATAGACAATGAAAATTTGCTCATAGCAAACAGCAGAGGGATACATACGAAAAAATGCAATCTGAATCTGAAATTGCCTATGAAAAGCAATTCATATCCTACCATCTTCGCATTGGAGATAATAGAGCATCTCATCAATCCAGACAATGTCATAAAGGAAGCGCATAGACTGCTCAAAGATGGCGGGAAGTTTTATGTGTCAGTCCCATACTTCGGACTAGTAAAAAGAACAGCGATATCGCTGTTCTTTTTTGATGATGTCTTTCTATATAATGGTCCGCATATAAGATTTTTCTCTGAAAAATCTTTCCGTAATATATTGACAAAAAATGGATTCAAGATTCTCAAGATTTATAAACTTGGAAGATTCTATCCAGTCTATATGGACATGCTTGCCGTATGCTCTAAATAAGCAATATGCCTACTACAATCAATAACGAAAGCATTACGAAATTTATAAATCTCGAAGAATCAAATGAGATATTCTTCCCATTATACCAAAGGAATACAAAAGGTGACATCCAGAAAAAATGTTTGTGCTTCAGTATGAACAGAGTATCTTCAAGAGTAAATTTGCTATGCCTCAAATCTTCTTTATAATCCTTTATGAAACTTTTTTCTACCAGATGCTTTTCCTCATGCTTTCTGAGCCTTAAGAACAAGCTTCTATTTTTTTTTAGAAATGGTTCCATGTAGATATTGCCATCTTCGACATAGGCTATGTTGAACGGGTCAAGCTTCTTATAGATAATCTGGTATTTCAAAGTCATTTATCATCATCAGAATCTTTTGTAAACAGAATTCCCAGATATTTCAATCTATCTTCCTCTATTCTTTCAAATCTCAATCTTGTATTTCCAAGCCTGTATACTTCATGGTTGGTGCTATAGTTGTAAAACATGAACCTCAATTGGAATTGTTCCAAATCTTTTTTCCCATATAATCTTCCTATCTCAAGTTCATTGTCATCCATCATTTCCTTTCTCCTATACATGAGCAATTTTCACAAATCCAATACATTGAATTTTTCATTTTGTCATGCCTTATTTTTATGCATTTATTTATGCAGGCAGACTTCCCACAGATGACACATGCTGCCAAAGCTGTCCTTTCGGCTCTACATATTTCACATGCCATTTATTATCCTTTCCAATTATAATAATTTTTGCAATCATCTTTTGATTCGCACTGTTGGCATGATGTATCATCCTTATCAAAAAGTGTGAAGCAGTCATGAAAAGGTGGTCTCTTTATTATTTTTTTATTGCCCATGAACAATCCTAATTCGACCAATCTATCTGAACATTCGCTATCTTTAGCAGATATCACTTCTTCTAATTTGATTTTAAATAGCGCTAGCAAGACCATCGCTTGTCCTCTTTCTTTGCTCTCTCCTTTTGGAAAGTGCTTGTCCAGTTCATCAATAAGTTCTTCTATTACATTTGCAGACAAGATTTCAGAACAAGGATGCTGTTCTGTCCCTCTTGTTTTACAGGATGAATTGTTTGGGTTATCTGACTTGCCTTTCAAAAAATTATTACGAACCTTTTTGAAATCATTAATCTCACCTTCAAGAGCTATGCCTCCGCTCCAATGTAATTGCTTCAGTTTTCTCATGTTTTCCAATCTCTTGATTTCACTGTCCAGAATCTTAATTACATTGTCTTTTGCAATTCTTTTTTCATATCTGCTTGGATTGAATGAACACTTTTCCCAGCTCCTTACTTTCCCATCATTATATTCTCCATCCTCAGAAGTTCCGCATATCAAATCACAATGCAGGGCGACTAATCCCAAATCATTATCAGCATGTTTGCAACTGCCACAAGTCATCAGTTCTTCTTTGTTGCAACTTTTTATTATTATTTTTTTCATATTCATTTTCATTTTTTCATCTTCTGTCATATTTCACTACAACAACTGTTTTGTTTTTCATAACGGCAGTAGCGATAGTATGTGCTGTTCCATAACTCCAACCATCCCAGAACGCAATGACAATATTTGAATCATTTACCATTTCAATATTCCTTTTGAGATAATTGCCACTATCAGCAGGGAAATGTTCTATTTCAATATTATTCTCTCTTGCATATTCTTCTGCATATTCGTCAGCACTATTCTTACAACAACCTTCAATAATTATGTCATCTTTATGCAAATGACATTTCAATGTATCAAATACTAATTCCTTATAAGATTCTTTCGTTCTTGTTCCACATATCAAGACTTTATTCATCATTTCACCTTTCTTTTTTTCTTATTCAAAGGCATCAAGTCATTCGTACCAATAGCAAAATAACCCATCTTTATCATAGGCGTGCTGTCTCGCAATATCTTTTTGGGATTATTCTTGTCAGCATAGATTGTAGTATTTCCAAATTGCCCTACTATCATGTCTTCACTTTCAAATGTCTCTATCCTTGTATTTTTCACCCTCTCTATGAAATCCTTTAATTCTAATTTTATATCCAAATCATTACCTCTTTAATTTCTTTTTTCGAAAGAAGGCATTGTCATAAGTGCAATTCCATTCTGGTTTTCCAACGAGATAAAATCGTTCCTTGCTCAACTTGCCTCTTTTATATTTCTTCTTTTCAATCTTTCCGTAATGATAGCATTTGCCTTCATCAAGGACATCATTGACCACATGCCAGAATTTCCTGAACATCAGATTTGCAGGCTTGTCCATATAATTAATCTTCAACCAATGCTGCATATTCTTGTTCATCATGAAGAATCCCATGTCAAACATGGCTCTCAATTCATCTTCAGATATCGGTATCTGCAACCAATCCATATTTTTGTCATCAACTATGTTAATCGTCACTCTCTTCATAAGATATTCGCTCCTAGATTTCCTATGTTGAGTGCAAGTTTTTCACATCGCAGCCCATCATCAGTCACATCTATCACTTTATATAATACTCCATTTTTATCCATGATTACTTTTCCGATATAGTTCTGCTTGTTGACTCTCATGTCTTTCAGCACTTCTGAAGTTATCGAACTCATGTCAAGAAATCCTCTTATATCATTTTTTTCTGTCCTTGCTCCAAAAATAATCCTTATGTCTCCCATATCATTCATCCTCCAACTCATTCAAATCCTTGTCAAATTCATATATGGCATTCTCATCTTCTGGCATGCACCATTTTTTCAAGAACTTTTTTAATTTCATTTAATCAACCCTGGCAATAATGTCTTGTTCTCTTCTCACCTTTGAAAATCCTTCTCGCTTTCCATATTTCCCGATTCTTGTTTACGACGAAGTTCAGGTATTCGCCATCATTATCCATCTTCTCCAAGTCAGCACAAAGCATGTTCTCATGATATGGACATGGATAATAGTTTCCTCCGCTTGTCCTGCATCCGCAGGCAAAGTCTGTTCCGATTTGAATCACCTAAGCTTTCGTATCTTGACTTCGATGAATGTCTCGGCATCGAAAAACTTTCCAAACTTCAGAGGAATCCATATTATCTTCCCTCTTTTTCCCATCTGACCCACCTTACATCTAAAACTTATTTCATTTATCATAAAATATATTAGTTTCATTAGAATATAAAGTTTTAAATTCAATTATAATACAGCAAATAGAAGTGACAATTATACCAAACCCAAGTTGAGTCACTGAAATGAGGATTTATAGTTCAATCCAATCTTTACAATTTCCACAGAAGTCTCCACCACTCTTACAGCTTCCATCATAAAAATTTTTACAACTACTGCAGCATCTCAAGTTTTAACCTATTTTTAGCTTCTTCTTCCAACTTACATATTTCATTTATCGTATACATCACAATAACCTCCACATCTTCAATCTGACAGCGAGTTTATACATATTATGCCAAAACCAACTGCCTTCATTCTTTCTCGCAAACATATATATTCCAACATATGTTATCAATGACATAATTGTAAACCACAGATTACCAGACCATACCCGAACCTATAAGACCACATCACACCTGAGCGAAAAGTGTTAACCATACCACATCAGACTTTATCATGCCTTACCAGTCCTTAACATATCGTAACTTACCACAACGTAGCATAAATGACAATCCATATCTTACCACACACCAACATATCTTACCAAAACCCACCCTAACCCATCTAACCCAATCATAAATATAATCCCTATCTTACCAAATCCCATCACAACGGACCCTACCAAATCAGACCCCGTTAAATAATTATAAGTTTCCCTTTAAAGAAACATGGAAGAGGACTTGTTCCTCTTCCCAACCAAATAATACCTTCTTGCCCTCTAAGTCAGTTACTTCTTTATCGAATAAAAACGTCGAAAGCTTTTGCCTTTCGTCCGCTTTTAGTTGAAACTAGACCCTTGAAGACAATTTTCAGTTCCTGACCAATTTTCACTGAACCCATCTGTCTCTCTAAAATCATAGAACCAAAGACAGTTCTGACTTTTCCAGTGTTGTCTTTGATGTCGTAGACTCTGGACTTACTTCCATCTGGCCTGAAGTAATTTCCATCTCGAATTTGCATGAGAGTTCCTTCCAGTGAGTCGTCTTCATTTTCGAATCTGAATATTTCTCCACTTGTAGATTGCCAATTTCCTGGCATGAATTATCAACTCCATTATTAATTAATAGAAACTATCAGTCTCTATCTAGATTATTTCATAACTTGGGAATAGTCTAGAATACAGACAAGCTCTTCAGTCTATATAAACATAATTGAAATCTGTGAGATAAACTTCAGAAACTTTATCTCATGACTTATATCTTTCAAGATAAAGTTTCCCTGATAGAAAAGAGTATTTATAATCAAACATCAATATAATGACCGATAGCTTTTTAAAGCTATGCTTTATGTGATAAAGGAGAATAGGAATGATAATAGACTATGGCAAGTTGAAAGGAAAGAAAGTGAAATTGTTATGCGTATTTGAAGGTCTGAGTCAGACTATCTATTACGATGGCATAATACTAGATTCATCTGAAGTCAATAAGGTTGTGACCATATCAGATAGATTTAGCAAGACAGTTCACATTGATATGGATAGTATAAAACAAGTGGTAGAGTTATGATTGAGAGAAAGAAAGACAGAACAAAGGTGGATAACCATTAGTCCTGCCCTTCATCTGTATAAGATATTGCTTTTTCTAGTATATAAGTCTTACTTGGTGGTATTATGACGTTGAAGAATCTTGTAACGCCATTGGAACTTAAGACTCTCTGGGATTCTGAATATTACAAATCAATATTGACAGCTACAGCTAGCAGCTGCCAATTTGGAAGGATAAGAGAACACCAACGTAATAATACATTCAAAGAAATCAGAGCCAATCTGAATGCTCTGATAGTTGGAGAATATGGAATTGGGAAATCCACAATGTTGGACATTAAGAATGTCCCAATAGTCAGGGCTAATACAGTTTCAGTTGCTGGACTAGCTGGAACTACGACAAGAAGTGGGGAACACGTTATTGGAGCTGCATATAAAGCTAATAATAAATTACTAATTATAGATGACGTTGGTAGTGGTGAAAATTCTTATATAGATAATTCTGTAAAACGATGCATGAATCTGCTATTGGAACCTCCGCATACTTTTTCACGAATGTTAGGATTTAAGATGAACATTCCTGTGAAAGAGAAGAAGGGTGGAGCTTGGGTGAAAGGAAGTGAGAATCAGTTTACATTGCGTTCTAAGTTCAGTTGCATCGTAGCTACAACATCAGTTGTAATTCGAAATACTGATGACAAAGCTTGGATGTCAAGATTCGTACCAGTAAAACTACATGGTAGTGTGGATTACATGTTTGAATTTTTATCTGGTTCTAATCCATTTACAATTACTGGTTTGAATCGGAAAGTCAAGTTATTTGAATTTCCAGATTATCTGGAATTCTTGGAATTCTATGAAGAACATTTTCGTGGAAGTCTGTGGGAGAAAAGCATAATAGAAAAGGAAGATGAAGTCGGTTCTATAGCGAGAAATACTGGTGACTTGGTAAGATTGGCTGCTTTCAATTGCGCTGTCGATGATAGAATAAATATAGAATTTGAAGATGCCAAGAAAGTTTTTGATAGGTTCTACAATCAGATATGGTTCAATATCCAAGTTGGACCACTGACTCATGAACAATATAGAGTTCTATTACTTCTCAATAAGAAGTTGACTGAAGATGAGATAGCAGAAACTATACAAAGGTCACAGCCTTACGTATCTAAGATGATAGAGAAATTTGAAAGTAAGGGAATACTTGTAGACAGAAAAGTTGCGAAAGAAGTTGAAAACTTTAAACAAACTTCATGGGAAAAACTCGAACCACAGCAGACTTTATCAGAATCTGTAAAGTTAGATGGTAGTCATGAGTGATTATAAAGATAAATTGCATTATAGTGAACGTGATGATAGATATTACACAATGAGTGACTATGAAAAAAAATATCGACAAACTAAAAAGTACAAGGAATATAGAAAAAAATATCGGAAAAAACTGAAAGAGAAAAGGTTGATGAGAAGTTACAAATGATATTACAAAATCGGCGCGCGCAAGTTTAACTAAAGCTATTAGCTGATGTGATGAGACTACTATGTAGGAGTAATGCTATATGAAGAACTCTAAGTAGTAAAAATAAAAAAATTATATAATATATATATTAGAGTATATGAATGAAATCGTTGTTGGAGTTAAGGCGTAGAATGTCTCCGTTGGGGTAATTCATCTAGTCTGTATAGAGTAGAGGAAGAATATTCCAAATCGCAGAACATAGAGAGAGAGAGAGAGAAAATCTTGACTTCTTGTTTTGCCAAATGGAATATTTTGCTAGTAGTCTATAAAGACTAGATGAACAAGGCTAACGGAGACAATTTACGCCTTCTTTCCAATAACGAAAAACGCAGTTTTTTTGCCAAAAATGATATTGAAAAAAGCCACTTTTTCGTTGTTTTTTGAAACAGCACTAAATTCATAGACTAGTAGTAAAAAAAACTCAAATTAAGTATATGCTTCAAAACATACTTCATATGATATAATTTAACGAAGGATGACATTTCATGCATTGAAGATATTTAAACTTGAAAAACGAAAGTTATCATTAGTTTAAGTGATAAGATGTTGGAAGAAAAACATAAAGGTTCTTCAAGTTTTTTACTGATTTTGCTTGGAATTTTTATTGGTGTAGCTATTATGTTTTTGATTGGTTTCATTTCAGATTCAAATCCAGATTTTGATTCACCTTCAGTCAAACTTTTGGGAACTTGGCAGACTTTCATACCAATCAATGGTGTTCAGAATTTATTCACATTCAGTTTTGACAAGAACGCTAGCACAATCATAGCTTCAGAAACTGCATCAGTCAGTGGAAAATATGAGATTAAAGGTTCAAGTCTGACTATCTTCGATTCCAGCAATCAGACAATTTCAGTTTATACTTATCAATTTATTACAGATAACTCTTTGAGTCTGATTCAGTCTGGACAAAATTTAGGAATTATTCTGACTAGATTGGCATAAAAATTTTAAAACTTTATAAAGAATGATTCCTAAATGAATTGTAGGAAATTTTAATTGGTAAATATGGATTTTATACCTGGAAAATTTTACAGTGTTAAGGAAATAGATGAAGGACTTACAGATTTGAGAGTCATACACAAGATTAAGGGTGTCGATTATCATCTTTTTAGGAATAAATCACATGATGATGGGAATAGGTATTATCTTATGTATGTTTCAAAAGCGTATTGGTTGAAAGAAATACGGGAACGAGGTTTGTTGAAAATATGACAAGAGAAGATAGAAGAAACAAAGTCGCACCAGGATGGAAATTTCTCCATAGCAAGAATAAGACCCTGCTGTTGAGATACGACAATGAAAATAAATAAAATCAGGAAAGTGAAAAATAGATGACTCACCAAATATAAAGAATAATGAAAGTGAAATAGATGAGTATCATAGAAGTCAGAAAAGATGCTGCTTATAGAGCTATGAAAGATATTATTTCGCTGATTAATAATGTTAATACAGTTTATGATGTGGGTGGGAGGAATGGTTGTGACAAACTTTTGAAGAAAGTGAAAAATGTTATCATTTTGGATAGGAATAAAGAGATGCTTGCAAGAGCACGGAGGAAAGGATTCAGAACTATCTGTTGTGATTTGAATTACAAGCTTCCATTGAAAAGCAATTCTATAGAAGCATATTTTTGTGCTAATCTAGTGGAGCACATAGTAAATATAGATATACTCATATCTGAGATGTGGAGGACTTTGAAACCAGGTGGAACTTTATTTATTCTGACGCCGAATTTGGTCTCGCTGCATAATCGGTTCTTGTTCTTATTTGGAAAATTACCGACTTGTTGCTGTGTATCTGATTTGTTCTATGTTGGAAGTTCTGGAGAAGAGGGGATATCCCATCGGCATATAAGAATGCATACATTCTCGTCTCTTGCGAGACTATTTGAACTTCATGGTTTTGATTCTGTGCTTATGAAGGGTTCTGGGTTCTATCCAAGTTTCCTCAATTTCATGTCAGGTGTAGTGCCTACATTCTCGGTGTATATAATAGCGGTATTTAGAAAGGGAAAAGTTCCAAAAGATGATGTCAGGAGACTTTTGTATAGGAAGCTATATGATGATGATATGGAACTGTTAAAAAGAAAATTGTTAGATAGCAGATATGATTTATAGAGACTATGTTTTGGATGTCGGTTGTGGAAAAGGAAATCTTGAAGTGATATTGGAAAGAAGGGGATTTGAAAATCTTTTTGCATTGGACAGTTCCAAAATGGCATTGGCAGAACTTAAATTGAGAACAAGAAAAAGCAAGACATCCAAAATCCTATGCAAGTCATAAAGGAATGCATGAGAGTTGGCAGACAAGCTATCATAGCCGTTCCTAATGGATTTTGGGTCGAACTGATACCTAAGAATTGGACTATGCCAATTCCAAATTACTATGCACCTACAAAGAAATTGTTGAAATCTGCTGTGCATTGGTTGGGAGGAGAGATAATAGAATGGAATTATTACTATTCAGATTTCAGATTCATAAGAAAATTCTTTCCAAGATGGTTCAGTACTAGCTTCATAGTAAGAGTAAAAAAACGATAAGTTTATATACTTTCACAAACAATATATAATATGCTTCAGAGACATGAAGTTAACTATTGGAGATGAAAGTGATGAACATAGGTGAAGTTGAAATTGGAAAACCTTGGCAATATAAGGAAAATTCTATTGGAATTGTTGTTCCACTTTTAAGGAAGAATCAAGTCAAAAGAAATTATAAGACAGTTGAGGAAGTTAAGGAGATGATGAATATCAAGGATACTGGAAATATAGACAGTGTTGAAATTTCCTCAAAAGTCAATGAACCAGTTTTTATCAGGAGCGGGACGATGTTTGAAGGGGTTGGAACTCAGAGCAGGACGCCAACAACTAGCATTGTCATAATTCCAAATCAACAGCCTATGAAAGTTCCTGTAAAATGCATACATGCTTCTCATCACATATCTTCTGGAAGCAACTTTAAAGTCGCAGGTAGTATTCCCCACTATATTGGTTATGCAGCTTTTGGACCAAGGGCTAGTCAATCTCGTGTGTGGTCTTCTGTAAGCATGCAAGCAAGTTCTGTAAGCCATCATGCTATGCATCTTTCTGACAATCTTATCGATAACGTAAGAAAAATAGAAACTTTTAAGAAAGATATTGGCGAAGCAGTTAAAAACTATCCGATATTGAAAAATCAAGTTGGTATAGTTGTTCTTGATTTTAACGGGGTTGTTGGTCTTGAGATGTTTGATAATTCTGAATCTTGGGCAGCAGTATGTAAAGACATAATCAATAAGTATTCTGACACAATAACACAGCTTGTTGACAGTCCTTTATTTTCATTGAATGAAGAAAGCATAAAACCAAAGATATTGGAATTCTTGAAGAAGCTGACAGAAGCAAAAGAAGAGATTATCTTTCAAGCAGATGTGATGAAAACAATCTTATTGGAAAATGGAGATATCATTGGAGAATGTACGAGTATTGATGGCAGGATGATACATCTCATGGGAATGAAAAAGAAGGATGAGGAAAGGACATATGGTTCAGTTGCTCCAAATAATTTACCATTTACACCACAAAATTGGACAACCAGAGGTTCTAACTATTCTGTGCTATCTGCACTTGGAGATGGAAGTAGGAGATTTTCAGAAATAGAGAAAACAACTAAATTATCCCCAGCTACAGTAAGCAAAAATTTAAGCAAGTTCCATTCTCTTGGATTTATTGACAAGTCAGCAGAAATAATAAACAACAAGGCCCGTGAAGTTTATAGCCTTACAAGCAACGGTAAAAATGCATTTTTTACTATGCATGATGTCAGGAAGAAATTGATGAAGCTTGGATAAGCCTTAAATACTTTAACAGCCAATATTTTTTAGATATCAAATGAGAATCTACGATAATGTCACGATATAAGTTACACATTATGTGTAACCTCTCTATCTTTGCCTAGCAAGTGAAGACAGGGACATAAAAGAAAAAGAGGTAGATTCAATGGTATTAATGTATAGGCAGGGAGACTTGCTTTTCAGAAAAGTAGAGAAGATTCCTTCTAATGCAGATGTCGTTAAAAATGGCGTTATTCTAAAAGGTGAAGCGACTGGACATGCTCACAAGCTTGTAGGCGGTACAGTATTTTCACAGTCAACTGGATTCATGGGAAATGGTCCAAGACAAATGTTCCTTCAAGTTGAAAAGAGCGGAAGAGTTGTTCATGAAGAACATAAAACAATTGAACTTGAAATTGGGTTCTACATCGTAATCCGTCAACGTGAATATAACCCATACAGAATCTCATTAGTCGGGGATTAGATGATGGACGAATTCAAGAACACAATGAAAGGATTCTTTCACAGTTTTGATTATCTTCCTGAAGTGTTCAAGACTCTTCATATCATAAGGCTAGTTCCAGGAAAGTTCGAGGTCAAGATGAAGCAGCCAATGATAATCCTTGGAAACCTGAGATTCCTGAATGAGACAAAACATAGATGGCAGGAATACAATTTCGAAACTTTCTTCCTCAAAAAGAGAATTCCAGATTGCCAATGCAAAGAAGTCATGGATGCTGCAAAGGAATACATCCTATTCAAAAGACTGCATGAGAACCAGAAAATCAGTGCAAGAGAAATAATGAATTGCAAAAATCTCGAATTGAGGAGAGCATTACTTGAAAGGTTTGGTTATGAGAAAATGTTGAATGAGCTTGGTGGACATATGATAGATGCAGAAGGAAATTACATTCTTTTCAAAATGGATTTCAGGGAAGTAAATGAATCTGTAAAATTAAATGAGGATGTAAAACTTTTGAAGATGAAGGATTCCTCAACAGAAAGATGGTATGTATTAAGGGTTCCTCCAAATGTAAAAAATTGCACTGAAGCTGTGTCATGGTCTTTCAATACGCCAGTTGAAGAATACAAATTAGAAGTGGAAACATAGTGCGTGTGACAGGATTTGAACCTGTAAGGCACTAAGCAACGGATATCCAAGTCCTAATCGTTTAAGTTTACTCTTGGTTTGAGCCTTTGAGTTTGGGCCTCTAAGTCCGCCTATCTTTTAAATAATTATATATGCTGTAATATATATTATGAAAAAGCGAAAACTAATTTAACTGTTGAAATTAAAGTTATTGGATATGTCTTACTGTAAAGCATGCAGAATATGCCTTCCTTTCTTAATTCATCATGCAATTTTATAATTAAGAAGGTTATAATGTTGACTTTGATACTCTTCTTTCCAGCACAAGCTCATATCTTTTTAATACCTTCCTTATTGCAGCAATGATACTTATCTTTTTCTCTTAACATATGTTAATCAGTGATGCAGCATAATGCAAAATTCCTTCAGTCTTTAACATATGTTAATGTCAAATTAGAAATGCAATACGATTGTTAACAAGAAAGTTAACAAAGTCTCACCTGCCAGAATTGCACCAGCATCTACGAGGCTACAGCTCGTTGTTCTACTGTTGAACTAAGGCGAGTTGTGGGGATGCTGAGATTTGAACTCAGATTATTCGCTTCCAGAGCGAAGGTTCTAACAAGTTATACTACATCCCCAAGGGAGAATAGAGGGATTTGAACCCTCTCTAACAAGTTCACAGCTTGACGTGCTCGCCTACTACACCATATTCTCCATTTTATTATGTTCTTCTCTATGGCAATTTGCACATAGAAGTTTGCATTTCTGCAATTCTTTTCGTATCACCTCGAGACTATTATGCCATATTCTGGATATTTCATATTTCTTTTCTCCGTTCATATGATGAAATTCAAGTGCTGCGAAACATTTGTTATATCCACATTTTTGACATTTACCTCCAAATTCCATTTTCATAATTTTTGTTTTTTCTTGGTTTTTACGCTTTTGTGCTATATACCACAAATGTCTCTGAGGGAGAGATGATTTTTGTTTATGTTGTTTTATATATTTTCTCATATATTCTCTATGATATTTTTTCCTTTTTTCTCTGTTTTCAGGGTTTGACAACCAAATTTTCCATCGTTCTTTTTCTTGCTCACGGTGTGATTTTCTATATAATCTATTTATTTCACACAATCGTTCTTTGTTTTTTTCATAATATTTTTTACTGGTCATATAATGTAATTGTTTAATACCATTTATATTTGTTGTTGAACTACGCTCTGGGCAAGACTCGAACTTGCAATTTCTCCGTTAACAGCGGAGCGCTTGTACCTGTTTAAGCTGCCAGAGCAAGTACTCCCCGAATGATTCGAACATTCGTCTCTTGGTTTCTCCAAGTTTCAGATTCTTGTTGAAATTATCAAAGCCAAGCATCTTTGTCCACTGGACGAGGGGAGTATATTGATTGTAGTTCTTTTTAAAAACTATGGACACAAGCGGGAATCGAACTCGCATCTCTTTCTTGCAAGGGAAGTATCCTACCATTAAACGATTGGCCCGTCATTGAAGAAAAAAGAACTAGCTCTATTGATTTGCCTTATGGGCGGGCTGTTGATTATATGCTTCAATAGACATATTAGAAAATTTAGTCTTGATGATTGATTTGATTTTGTATTATGTGATATATAGAATGCAATATATATTTTAGAAGCATTATTTTCTAGATTTATCCCTCTAACGGGATTTATATTTTTCAGTCAATATCTTCTTGATTCTAGTTGAAAGTACGTCTCCTATTCCCTTTGCTTTCTGCAAGTCTTCCTCACTGGCTAAAAGTACTTTTTCAACAGAACCGAGATTTTCCAACAGCCTTTTGGATATTGTCGAATTTACTCCAGGAATGGAGGAGACTATCTGCTCTTGTATCTTTGACATTTCTGTCGGCACCTTTTCAAATTTGTATGATACAGTTCTTTTGCTTTCAACTTGCTCTTTTTTCGCAAGATGATATATCATTCTGGCAGTGTCCATTTTGTCCTTAGTATTTACTATGGAAATGTTGAATCTGATGATTAGACTTGCCATAGCGGCTTTCACAATGTTCACATCTATGCGTTCATTTGGAAATCCTTCTATGATTATGATGACAATCTTAAAATTGTCCTTCATCCTAGTTGTCTGTTCAAATAACCTTCCATCAAATATTGACGCTACAAAATCTTGATATGTCTTCCTTTCAATCACTGTCCTATCCGAAACTATGAAGTCTCCAACTTCCAAGAAAGATTCATTCAAGTTGACGTTGGCAAAATTTCTCAGAAAGTATATCAGCTCTTTTTCCCTGGAATCTGCTGATATCGTGATTTTAAATTCTTCCATAGTATTATCAGTAATTGCAAAAATATATCTCCGAAATCGGGAAGGTTACAGATTCACTGGAAACCAGCGAAGCATTGTCGATGCTATGAAATCCTTCCCAGTAGGAGATAAATTTATTTGTGCAGATAATCTTAAATACTTTAACAACCGATATAATTGTATCTCTCATACAGCTATGGGATTCATAATACAACAACAGGATGTAGTACAGTTTCCGTAGCGATTTTGGAGGGTACATTTATGGATACCATCACGCTATATATACTTAGAACAAAGCCAGAGACACATTTCTATGTTGGAATTACTAAAGACCTTGATAAGAGATTAGAACAGCATAAAAATAATCCAAATGTCTCTTGGGTAAAAAGAAGAAACTTTAAATTTGATTTAGTATGGAGAGAGAAATTTCCTGATTTGAAATCTGCAAGGAAAAAGGAGAAATATTATAAGAAAATGGAAAGGAAAAGACTCTTAAAAATCATTGGGATAAAAGGAGTGTGATGGTATGGAACTAAACAAAGGTTCAAAAAGAACGAGAAAAGTAATTAATCCTGAAGGTTCTATAGTATTGAAACGTTCAGATGAAATCCAGCTATATCTTGAAGCAAGCAATCTCAACATAAAGGAAGATAAGTTCTATCAGAGTGCTAAGGACAAGCTGGCAAGCTTGATAAAGATGGCTAGGGAAGCCAATCAGGCATACGTCTTTGGTCTTGGAAGATTCTTAACTGACAACGGATTGAAACTTTCTCCAGTTGTGTTATATTCAGTACTGTCTGACAGACATGTTCCAATTAATGCAAGTGCAATAAAGACATTCAACACTCCTCAAAGAATAGCAGAAGCTGTATCATTGCAGAATCTTAAGATAGTTAAATTGAACAACCAATTCAAGAAAAAGATTCTTAAGAAAGCCTTGGAAAACATGTCAGAATTTACTTTGAGAAAGAACAAGATGCTTAAGAGAAAAGTCAAGGAAAAGGACTTGATTAAACTTTTGAGGCCTAAGCCAGCAAATGCAGAAATGGCAAAGCTATACAAGGCAATTATAGAAGATGACAAGCTTTCAAAGATGAAGGAGACTGAAACATTTGTAAGAGTGAAGTCTTCAAAAGAAATGAACACTAAAGATAAGCTTGATTATTTGACAAATAACGTAGACAGGCTTCCAATAAATGAATTGATAAGAAATCTTAAGTTCATCTCTGAAAATGCAGACTTCAGGAAAGACTTTGAATTGAAGAGCAAAGTGATAGCAAAATTGCAGAATATAAAGGACATGAGGTTCTTGAACGTTTTTGATTTGATAACCACTGTGGTTTATGTTCCAGACTTCAGCAAGGCACTGTCAGAAGTTGTAAAGAAATTTTGCGATGATGTTAAAGCTAAGTTTGACTACAATGAAAGTGCAACTGTATTATTTGACTTGTCTGGAAGTATGGAAGGGGAGGGAATAGAAAAAGGTTTTAAGTACTTGGTACTGTTTGCAAATATATTTGGCAATTTGAAATTGAGATGCTTTAGTGAAGAATTGCTTAAGGACACTTACCAGAATGTCATCACTGACATAAATAAAGGAAATTACAAGATTGCATTGAACAAGCTTGACACTATCGGTGGAACTGCATTGCTTGATTCTTTGGACAAACTTATAGATGAGGGAAAGACTGAATCTAATATAATCATTATAAGCGATGAAGTGAGCTGGCTTGAAGGAGATGACTTGAGTGTGAGAATAAAGGAAATTTCAGACAAGCTTAAGGGAAAGAAAGTGATACTGGTAAATCCTGTAGTTTATAAGGGAACAGTATTCAGGGACAATATAATTGCATTTGCAAGCCTTACCTCAAATGTCATTTACAATCTGATGATAGGAACAAAGCCAGAAGCATTTGTAAAGATGATAAAAGAATATAAGTGATAAAAAAGGAAGTGAAATAAATGGGAATGTTTGATTATGTATTGGCAGATTTCAAATGTCCTTACTGCAAATTTATTGTTGCACAAGAAAGCATGCAGAAAAGTGTAAACACTGGGGAATATGACACATGGCAAACAAAAGATTTGAGTTGCGGTTTGAGGATAATAAAGGTTGGTGACAAGATAAAATTAAGTGGGATGCATATCGGAAAAGGATTCCTAAACATTCATCACATATGCCCAAAATGCGACAAGCTTGTCGAAGCAAGAATCAAAATAAAGAATTACAAGCTTACAAACAAAAAGAGATACATAATATGAACTTTGAAGACTCATCAAGAGAAAGGATAGAATCCATGAAGAAATTAAAGGACGAATTTTTAGAGGAAGTATTCAAGAAATTTGGAATGTCCAAAACTGGAAGTAATGATATCTATAAGGTGAAGGACATGTCAATAGGTATCGTTAGAGATGAACTATATCAAGTGTTCAGAAAATTGGCAAAGCAGGAATTGCGAAATACCTTTACTAAATTATGCAAGGAAATAGATGGTGATGAAGATTAAGCAATACAAGATAGTCTATCCAAAAGAGTTTGAGGTCAACGAAACTTGGGGAAAATCATTTGTTTTTCCATTTGAACCATTGGATTTGTCAAATAAGCCAGATAGCTTGGGAAGAATTGAGTGGCATATAGAACTTGTAATGGATAAGAAAAAGAGCAAGGTCAGCAAATCATTTTCAAAATATTACATAAAGGAATTGTGGGTATTTGCCACACAGACAAAAGATAAGAGGTACATAGGTAAAATATTCAAGATACCGTGCCATACAGAAACTCTTACTGCTTCTTCTTTCCATCCTGAGGACTATTTGAACAACTTATGGAAATTCACATTCTGCGATGAGCACAAGAACCCACTCTTTTCTGCATATCCAAAAGATGAGCACAAATATTTTGTGATTGATGCATCAAGTTCCATTTCAATAGAACCAAAATTCATGTCAAAATTACCTGTTAAAGATGTACTGCATAAGAGTTAGAATAAAGTAATGATGTAAAATGTATGTTGCGATATATAATTTCTGAAATCTAAAACAATATTAATCATCTTTCATAAATTTTATTCTGCTCCTAAAAGTTTGTCTTAATAAGCTAGCTTTACGGAGTATTTGATAAGTAAGTAAGTAACTAGGTAATAATAATGGATAAGCCTAAATCAAATGAAGAGGAAAAGTTTGAGAAGGGAGCAGAGGCTAGTTCATCTACCCTTGCTCCTTCTTCAAAATTAAAAGAAGAGAGAAAAATTCCTGAGGCGACTTTTGTGGTTCCTACTTCTACTATTGGGACTTTTGTGAAGAAGGATGATAAAGACGTTTCATTTCCAGAATGGGAGGGACGGTATAGGAAACGGGCTAGGAGGCTTGGGATTATTTTCACGGTCTGCTGTATTTTGGCTGTCATTTGGTTGTTATACATTTACATTGCTGGAAACAAGGATGTCCTTAGTACGATAACATATACTCTTCTGATGTGGATACTTGTGATAGTGTTCCTGAAGTTTGCTGTGAATAGGAGAGTAAAGCAGAAAGAGAATTCCTATAGAAAGAAAGCGGAGGGCTAGTTGTGGGAAATTACAGATTTCTTATAACTCTTGAGCTCCTTGGGAGATTAGTCTTGGGTGTGAGCTGGCTTATTTTCGTCAGCGCTTTTGTGCGGTTTGGTGAATATTTTTCGGCTTTTGCGTTTGTAGTTTTTGGATTGTCATCTATCGCAATGGTTTACTGGATGTTCGTTCCATTCTTCATTCCTGTTGCTTTATTGACCCCACTGATGGGGTTGACAAGAAAGAAAGATGAGAAACTGGATAGCAGAAGGAAACCAGAGGAATTTTCTGGAATGATACTTTTCAACTTGGCCTATGAAAGATTAAAACAGAGAGTAGAGCGAGGTTCATAATCAATGGCTAAACTTACTGCTACTGTAAATGATGTTGTCATGTTCAAGTCTCTTTTTGGTCTGTTGTGCAGGAATTCTGATATGCTAAAATTTAAAGTCGATAAGGAAGGTATAAGTTCTGTTACTATGCCTGCGGATATGGCGACTTTTCTTAGTGTTTTGATAAAGCCAAATTTCTTTGAGGAATGGAATTTTGAAGGTTCGTTCATGTATTGCTATTTTGACCCGCAGCAATTTTCTCGGATGATGAAGAATCTTACCTCGAAGAAGATTGAGATGGTGCTTGATGAGAATTATATAAATTTCAGTCTTGAGAACGAGGGAAGAAAGAAACATATCTCATTGGTACAGATTACTGGAGAATTGTCAGAGCTTCCTGGGAATTTGGGAACTGATTTTGATTTTTCATGGATTATTGAGATAGAGACTTTGAAAAGCATTGTGGATGATATTGTCAATGTCGATGACAATGCGGATTTGTCTTCCATCTATTTCACATGGGAAAAAGACAGTCTGAAAGTTGAAGCAAGGGAGAGTAAGGTCATGAAGTTTGAGACTATTATTGGCCCACCTTTTGTGAAATGTGGTAGCGGGCATTCTTCTTTTAGGACCAATTATTTTTCAAAGATAGTCTGGGCTGGTCTTGGTAAGATTAGATTTTCAATCTTGAATACTGACGGTCCAGCTTTTATGGAGACTTGTGATGATAGCAAGTTCTCATTGAAATTTATTGTGGCGCCTTTTGTGGCAAGTAATCCTGATATGGATATCACGTCCGAGAATGACGGTAAAAGTTCACAAGATAGTGAGGTGGTAAGTGATGGGTAAATGTACAGCGTGTGGAAAAAACATAGGAATGTTTGGTAGCAGCAAGTCTTGCGATGCTGAAGATTGTAAAGTTGAAGGTCTGTGCAAGGAATGTTCGTCTGCCAAATTGTCAGACTGCGAAAAATGCGGATATACATTCTGCATTGCTCACATAAAAAATCATGAATGCGAAGAGGAAAGTGATAAGGAAGAGAGTGAGGATTCTGAAGATGGAGAAGAGGAGGAAGAGCCTGTTGAATTGTCTGAAGATGATGTCCATATCTCAAAGGATAAGAAATTTAAGATGCTTCTTTTGGAAGATTACTATAATGAAGATATTGTAAACTTCCTTGAAGAGACGGAAAAGGAAGGGTATGTGCTTATCGGCACCGATATGGGCAATAGCATGTACTTATTCAAGAACTTTTCTTTAGAAAAGAAAAGTTCACAAAAGAAAGAAGGAGAAAGTGCATGAAGAATCAAGAATCAGAAAATTCTTTGTATACTTTCTTTGAAGAAAGTATTTGGAGGTTATAAAGAAATGATAATGACAACAGGAAGTTGGATATTGGCAGGATTAGGTGCCTTCATATTCATAATGTTTCTTTCTGGAATAAGGATAGTAAGGCCTTTGGAAAGGGGTTTGGTTGAAAGGTTTGGTAAGTATCATAGGTTTGCCATGCCAGGTTTCAATTGGATAATCCCAGTATTTGACAGCATGTACAGAATCAACATCACCGAGACTATGGTGAATGCTGAACCTCAGCAGATTATTACTATGGATAAACTGAATGCCACAGTTGATGCGCAGGTTTATTTCAAGGTAAAAGATGATGAGACTTCTGTGAAGGCTTCTCAATATAACGTCTACAACTACAGGTACCAGATTGTAAATCTTGCGAGGACTACTCTGAGAAACATCATAGGTACGATGTCCCTTACTGATGCAAATAGCAAGAGGGATGTGATAAACAAGGATTTGATGGATACTCTCAGTGTCGAGACAAAGAATTGGGGTATACAAGTTGTGAGGACTGAATTGAAGGAGATAGACCCGCCAGAAGATGTACAAGCTACAATGAACAGGGTAGTGAAAGCGGAGAATGAAAAGATGGCTGCCATAGACTTTGCAACAGCTGCAGAGACTCAGGCAGATGGTCTTAAGAGAGCGAAGATAAAGGAAGCGGAAGGTCTGAGGCAATTTGAGATATTGCGTGCAGAAGGTAATAAGCAGGCGACTATACTTGAAGCTGACGGAAGAGCTCAGGCTATCAAGCTTGTGAATGAGGCTGCAGAAAAGTATTTCATTGGAAATGCCCAGAAATTGAAGACTCTCGAAGTCACTCAGAGTTCATTGGAAAGCAATACAAAAATAATAGTTCCGAACGACCAGAAAATCATAAATGTGATAGGAAACTTAATCGGCGAAAAATTATAGAGAAACTTTTTCAAAAAAGTTTCATCAAAAAATCTGTGGTAGGGTTTGGTATATTGATTTTGTTAGTGAGGAGTATATAAAATGACGAAAACAATAGTTGAGGAAAGTGTGATGCCGCATAAAAATGATTTCAGTTTTGACGAAGGAAAATCTTTTCTTGTAGAGGAATTTAAGATTAATGATAATCTTAGAAGAAGATATGTGAAGCTTATTGACCAGCATGGAAAATTCGAATTGTCTTTGTCACAGTTCAAATGGATTGTTGAAAAAGTCAATTGCATAGAATCTGAAGTAAATGTATATGAAAAACAATTGAGATTGTGAATATGAAAAATATAAAGATAACGACAAAAATTTGTGACAAGCATTTTGCAATTTTGAGATATGAAAGTGATGATATGATTAGTGCGAAGAAGGTTTTCAATAAGCTGAATTGTAAGTTTAATTTCAAAGAGACTTGGTTCGTATCTGTTGATGGGATGATTTTTTCCATATCTTTCTGCCTTTATACTTGGTCGAAATACAAGTCGATGATTTATGCAAAAGGTATTTCAAAGAATTTCCGTGAAGGATGTTTGAAGGATAGGTGCGGTTGTCTTGTGTTGAAACCTGGCTGCAAGTTTAAAGTATTGTACAAATTCAATCAGGAGCGTTCGAATCAGGAACTTAAGAATAGCATTCAAGATATATTAACTAGGAAAGAATTATAATTATGGAGAACTTTCTTCAAAGAAAGTTCACAAAGAAATTGGAGGTAACTGGTATGAGTAAAGAAGCTGCAAGTAAGGAAGATGGTAGAGGAAGAAACGCAGTTTCTTCCCTAATGCATAAGCTGAAGATGGAAAAAAGATATAAAGGTAAGAAGATTGTTTCGATGAAGGAACGGTTCCTTAAGACTGCGCATCAGAGAGGGAAGATGAAAAAAGGAATGACTAAATCCCAGATGAAGAAAGAAATCAAGCAAAGATTAAAAGATAAAAAACCAATATATCAATCAAGGCTTACCGATTATGTTTAAGAAGAAAAAAGTTTCGGCGAGACAGGAAGTAGAAGATATACGGAATAAAGTACATCAATCTGTACATTCTAAAGATAGGATGTCTTTAAAGGAAGAGCTTGATGAACTTCATGCACAGATACATGAGTCTGGAAAAGTTCGGATGCCTACTAGGGGGGAGATATATGGACATCCAACAAAGCCGATTGGAATCTGCTTGAAATGCAAAAAGATGTTTCCGACTGAGCAGCTTCAACGTTATTATATAAATCCAGAAGAGTGTTATTGGTTGTGTCCAAAGTGCGGTTTCAAGAAAAGAATGAGAGAAAAGTTTTCATCGAGATTATAATTAAGTGATAAGAGGCAATAGAAAGTGAAAGAAGAAATCATTAATTTCTTTGTATACTTTCTTTGAAGAAAGTATTATGATAGAAGATGAAATTATAAGCGGGAGAATTTCTATTGGTCGGGTTGGTATTTATCTTAATGCTAAGACTAAAGGTGGTTACAATATAGGATTTAATTTTCTTAATAGTCCAGAGCTGAGGACTGCGGGCGTGTGCAATATCACGAAGGACCAGATGTTTATAATGTTTGCTGATTTTGACAATATAGGTTATGAAAAACTTAAAGACCAGTTGGATTTCATAAATAGGAATCATGATGTGAGCAATTTTCTTGTTCTTACGACTGGAAAGAATCGATATCATGTGATAAGTTTTGAAAAATTCTGGAAACAGGAATTAGTTGACATATTGAAGAATACTTTCTGCGATTATACGTATAAAAGTTTTGTTCCGTTGAAAGTTGACAAGGGCTGGATACTTAGGGTGACTGAAAAGAGGGATTTGGATAATAATGTTGTGAAGGACAGGCCTGAATATGTAGAATCGTTTTCTTATTCTGAAGTCCCTAAGAGGAGATTGTCGCGTGCTCACGTAGAATTTTTTTCGAGAATGTATCCTGAATTCAGGAAATTTGCAGAGGAGAAGCTTGATAAAAATTATTGGGATGAGTTTACTGTGATTCAGCTGCTGAAATATGGGACAAGCCATGAGAATCTTATTGCAAAATTTGACTTGAAGGATTTGATAGATTCCAAGAAGCTTGAAATAGTGTGGAAGGACAATATATTTGATTAGTGACAATGAACCTCAGAGTAGGAACCAACTGGAAAGTGGAATCAGCAAGTCATAACTGCGAGGTTCATTGTCAGGCTTTTATTGTACAAAAACGAAGATTAATATTGAGGACCTTTTATGACCGATATCGATGCCGAAAAAGTTTGGAGCTCTCTTAGAAGGGAAAAGACATTGGATTTGTTAGGGCTTACTGACAGTGAATTGAGGGATATTGTTGATTCGCTTATTGATGAGGCTGGATTTCCTGCGACTAATTTGGGAGATGAAGCTAGGGAATTGCTGACAGATGAGGCTAGAAAGGAAGCTGGTCCTGAGGAGGAAGTTGAAAGAGAAAAAGAGATAGAGGAAGCAGAAGAAGTCACTGAAGAAGAGCTTGAAGCTGCTAGGGAAGGAAGAGCTGAAGAGAGAAGGGAAGAGCGTCTTGAACGTCTTGGAGAAAGGAGACCAAGAAGGGAAAGAGGAGTTGGAATTGAGCCTATGGAATTGCCTAAAGTGAAGATTCCAGAAGAGAGGATTCCAGAAATAAGAGTTCCTCCTGGAGTTGAACTTCCAGTTATTCGGGAATTTGAAACTCCATCTAAGCGCATGGAAAGGGTCATAGGTGAAGTTGAGGGTGGTGTAGAGAAGAGAATAAAAGAGACTGATGAAAAGACAAAAGAGATTAGTAAAGGTCCAGTTAGTTTTGGCCAGAGAGTTGCCGATACTGCAAGAAATGTGAGGGATACTGTTATTAATGTTTCAAAGCGTATAATTGATAGAATAAGGCAATTAGGTAGATAATCTTTATGTGATGAGTTAGGGTCCGATGGGGTAAGTTAGGATATTGTGAGGTCGGATGTGGTATGTTTGGTGAGGTAAGGTATGGTCCGATATGGTTTAAGTGATTGATATGAAAATTGAAGTAAGGATGCACCATCTTAGCGAACTTAAGAGAAAGTTGCTTGATTCTGATATGAATCATACCAAGTATATTTTACTGGATGAGATGAGAGCGACGATAGATAAGTTGAAGGGTGACAGGAATCTCATGTTCAAGATTGTTGCTATGATGTCGAAAGTGACTACTGCTTCTCGGTTGACTACTGAAGGGATGATAATGGCTTTGGAAAATATGGTTTTGTTTGATATAATGCAATATGATATTTTACAGGATGGTGATGTGACTGTTTTGAATCTGAATGTTGATGATAATTATTTTGAGATTTTTAACAAGATTCCTCTGATTGGCAGGTTTATCTCAACTCTTTCTGGAGGAAGAAAAAGATATTTGGAAGAGGTGAGAAAAACTATAGAGGAGGATTATACAAAAGATTATACACTGAAAATAATCATGGATGATACAAAGGAGGTTCATGAATAATGAATCGCGTCACATTGTACATATTAAAATGCGATAATGGAATGTTTTATACTGGTATTACTAGAGATTTAAAAAAGAGACTTTTTCAGCATAGAAATTGTAAAAGTTCTTCATTTGTAAAAAGAAGAAATTTAAATTTTGATGTTGTTTATACTGAAACTTTTGGGAATTGGACACTTGCTAGAAAAAAGGAAAAATATTATAAGAAGATGAATAGGGAAAAATTAAAAAAAATTATAAAGAGTGTGACGCGATGAATTCACTTGTGTGGATTTTGTTGATACTTTATGTTCTGATAGGTGTTGGAGTAGCTGTCAGCAAGAAATGGATAACGAATAGCACGGGTGAGATAAACTTGCAGAATGTGTTGAGGCTGCAGACTTGGACAAGATTGTTTTTCAATCCATGGACTGTTTTGATTTTAGCGGTCTCTATAGGATTGTTCGGAGTTTCTATGTGGGTGTTTTCTCTTGAGAAAGCTAACAGTATAATTTTAGTGAGCATGGTTCTTGGATTACCAGCTACGTTGTTCAACGTATTCTTGAATAAGAGGATTCTTGGTGAGATTGTGTCATCTTCACAGTACGTTCCAATTTCTATGACTGTTGTCGGTTATATGCTGATGATTGCTGGAGTCTGGTATTTCGTTGGAGGGATAAAGTGAAATTGTCAGATGAAGATAAAAAAGTCTTGAAGGATAAGAAATGGTGGGTTCTTTTAGCGTTTTCTTTGCTGCTTCTTGGAGTTTTTATATGGTTTGTTAGTTCTCACAGTGGAGCAGGTTTATGAAGATAGCAATTCTATTTGATTTCATAGAAGGATGTGCGGGTGGAGAGAAGTTGTTAAAATTCCTAGCTCAAAAATATGATGCTGATATTTATACTGGCTATGTGGATTGGGACAATACTTATCCAGAATTTAAGAATATGCGTATAACTGTCATAGGAAAAATATCAAAGATTCAGATATTGAAGCAGGAGATGCTGATAAGAAGTTTCAGGAAATTGGATTTGTCTGGATATGATAAGATAATATGTCTTGGATTGTATTCAATCTACGCAGCGGAGAACTTTTCTTTGAAGAAAAGTTCACAAAAGAAATCAGAGATAATTTGGTATCCTTATGGAGTGAGTCCTTTCTACAAAAAGAGAGCCAATATGGATGATAGTTTTGCTAATCAGAGTTTGATTTGGAAGATAGGTGCTTGGATATTGACGCAAAGGACTAAAGGATATAATAAAAAGATTGTTCAAAATAATATTGACAGGATAGTGACGATATCCACGTATTCAAGGAAATCTTTCAGGGAATATTATGGAAGGGATTCTGCTGTGATATCGCCGCCAGTGGATATGGATAAACATTATTGGAAACAAAACAAAGGATACTATCTGATTGTATCAAGGTTGCTTGCTGGAAAGAGAGTTGACTTGGTGATAGAGGCTTTCAAAAAAATGCCAGACAAGATTCTTTATATCGAAGGGATAGGTCATATGGAAAATAAATTGAAGGAGCTTGCAAATGGATATGATAATATAAAATTTCTTGGAAGGATTCAGTCTGACAAGCTTCCAGAACTTTATTCTGAATGCATAGCTTTTGTGGGAACTGCTCTATATGATGATTGGAGCATGCCTATGGTGGAAGCTTTGGCATCAGGGAAACCTTGCATAGCTGTGAATAAGGGGGCATATCCTGAAATCATAAATGACAGGGTTGGCATATTGGTTGAAGGGACGCCAGAAGGGATAATTGCAGGTGTGAATAAGATTACTCCAGGAATCGCTGAGAGCATGAAGGATGAGTGCATCAAAAGGGCAAGAAGATGGGGCATGGTAGAATTTGGAAATAAATGGGATAAGATATGCGAAGTATATTAAAATGCAGGTCATGTGGTAGTAAAAAATTGATTCCTTTACTGTCATTGGGAAATCAATACATATCTAATTTTGTAAAAAAATCTGAAGAGAGGGGAAAGAAGATACCTCTGACTCTTCTGTTGTGTGAAAATTGCAAATTGGTGCAGTCGAAATATACAGCGCCTCGGGAATTGCTATATTCAAAGTATTGGTACAAATCTGGGATAAGTTCTACAATCAGGGATGACTTGAAAGATATAGTAGATAGTGTGAAAAAATTTGTTGCTTTGGAGAGGAATGACAAAGTGATTGACATAGGTTGCAATGATGGGACTTTGCTGCGGTATTATAAGAATGATGTGGTCAAGATAGGATTTGAACCGTCGGATTTGTATAAGGAAGCTGAAGATGGAAATGATTGGATAGTCCATGATTATTTCAGTCTGCATCCCAAAGGGTTGGGATATGAAAATTTCTTTGATGTCAGGGCAAAAGTTGTGACTGCAATCTCGATGTTCTATGACTTGGATGACCCGAACCAATTTCTTGAGGATGTGAAAAATATTCTGCATGAGGATGGCATATTTGTCATACAGCAGAATTATCTTGTGTCCATGATGGAGCAGAATGCTTTTGATAACATTGTACATGAGCATCTGGAATATTATTCATTGTATTCTTTGGAGAAACTTTTGGACAGGCATGGCATGGAAATTTTTGATGTCAAGATAAGCGGCATAAATGGCGGAAGTTTTAGGACATACATAAGATTGAAGAAAGGAAATAAAATCCCGTCAAGACGGGATAAATGTTCTTCTTATTCTCTAAAGTCAATGAGAAAAAAAGAAAAACTTTTGAAGTTGGACAAAAAAGAAATTTATATGAGATTTGGAAAAAGGGTAAAAAAAATAAGAAGAGATTTGAAATCATTGCTGCTAAAGCTGAAAAAACAGAAGAAGAGCATAGGGATATATGGGGCATCGACAAGGGGAAATACGATTCTCCAATATTGCGGCATAGACAAATCCATAGTTGATTTTGCGACAGACAAGAATCCAGATAAATGGGGCAAGCATACAATCACGATGATACCGATAATATCAATAGAAGAATATAGGAAAAGAAAACCAGATGTCCTTCTTGTGATGACTTGGCATTTCTTTGACGAGATAAAAAAACAGGAAAAAGATTATGAAGGTGTATTCATAATTCCAATGCCTAAGGTGAGGCTAGTAGCATGATGTTATGGATAAAAATTGTGATTGGAATTGCATCGTTCATAGTTGCTGCATTCATATTTTTGGTGATTTCTTTCTACTTTCTGATGAAAGAGCTTGAGAAACGGGAAAGGGAGATGGGGGAATCTCAATGATGGAAATAAAATTTGACCCATATCTGATTGTTTTTATTATCATCGCTCTCGGTGTTTTGGTATTTGAATTGATTGTGACTGTCGGCAAGCCTCTGGCTTTCGGTGACGAGGCATATCATGCTTACATCGGAAAATATATTGGAACTACGCATACATTTCCAAAGGACCTTCCAGGATTCGGAGGTCTTTACACGTATTCTCCATTGTTGCATATCATATTGGGTGTGATATATGTATTGCCTTCTGCGTTATGGGTATTGGCAAAGACTGTAGTGCCATTGACTGTTCTTGTGATAGGGATGTCGATGTTCATTCTTCTGTCGAAATTATATAATAGCAGGCTGGCATTTGTAGCTTCAGTGATAATAATCGCATTGCCGATATTTGTGACTTATTCAGTTTTGATTTATACTGACATGCTGATGGTATTGTTTTTCTTCCTTTCATTTGCTTTCACATTATTGGCAGATAAATTTGGTAGTAAAAAATATTGGTTTCTTGCTGTCGTATTTGCATCTCTTTCTTACTTGTCAAAAACTCCAGGAATAGTGAGTTTCTTGTTCATCGGTGGGTTGCTGGTATATAAATTTGCGAAGAAGGAATTGTCTCTGAAACAATTCTTGGCAATATCATTGATATCTATCGGGATTGTGGCAGCATTAGTCGGTTGGTGGTGGGTGAGGAATTATGTTGATTTCAAGACGATTGATTGCAATCTTCCTCTTACATTTTTCAACACCGTTATCGGTGTCAAATCAGAATGTTACAATCTGTCGGATGTGATTACTAAGGAGAGTGCTGATAAGTTTGCTGGATATGTTGCACCGACTGGTTCGAATCTGGACGTGCTTCATTTTGGATTGAAAGGATTCATGGAATTTGTGTATGGAAAAATGTTGTTGGTTCCACTGTTCGTATTTTGTGGAATAATTCTGATGTTGAGAAGGAGAGAACGGAATGACATTTATTTGCTGGTATTATTGCTGCTGTCTGTATTGCCAGTGATATTTGTAAGTTCTGCAAGAGTGGAGGATGTTGGAAGGTATATAATTCTGTCAACTGTGACTTTTGCCCTGATGTCTGCAGTTTTTCTTGAGGAGTTTTTCAAGTCAGTGCAAAAGTTTTGGAAATACATACCTGTGTTAATCATCATTGTGATGCTGATATTGTTTTGGCCTGTGTTTAAGAGCAGGTTGGATACGATGTCACAAGTGAAGACTTTCTCTCCATTGTTCTTTGATGCGTGCGATTGGATAAAAGGAAATACGCCAAATGATGGGATATTCCTGTCTTTATGGTCAGCTCCTACTGCATATAATTGCGAAAGGACATCAAAATGGAGCACTAATGATTTGCCTGATATTGTACTGAGTCAGAATGTGACGATTGTATTGGATGCGTTGGAAAGTGAAAAAATAAATTATATATTCATCCAGAAATTTGCAATGAGCGGTGCTGCATATATAACCATGGTTCCTTACAATTTTGTAGTATTTCTAGAGAGTAATCCAAATAACTTTCAGAAGGTTTATGAGAATGGACCTTCCTTGAATGATTGTGCGAGTGCTGGCGGATGTGACGGAACTATAGTTTATAAAGTGATAAAATGAAATCAAAGGAACGGAGATTGCTATTGGCATGTGAAAAGCTGTCTAAGTTAAAACAAGAGGAAAGAGAATTGGAAGATAAGTTATATCATGTAAGGATAAAAATTGAAGAATTGTATTATGGGAAGAGGCAAGCAAATGAAATCAGTAAATATTAGGACAGAATCAAAATCAGTGACTTATGTTTCTTATGAGGATAATCCAGATGAAAAGGAAATGAGAGACTATATTTTGAAGACATTGAACTTTAGAGGTGACTTTCTTTTATGACAGATTTGAGCAGAGTGATAGAAAATAGCGGGGTAGTGTTGAAATATTGCGAGGGGATTAAGAATCCGAAGATAATAGAATTTGGCGGTGGAAACAATAGGTTGGTGCTTCCATACAAAGTTGATGAATTGGATTACATAAGATTGAAGAAAGGCGATATGATTGCGGATTTGGAAAAGAGACTTCCGATAAAGAGCAATTCTTATGATATCATATTCTCATCATCAGTCTTCGAACATGTGTTCAACATCAAGCAGCTTTTCAATGAATGCCATAGGATACTCAGACCAGAAGGGAAATTGATATGTTTCATTCCGCATTTTGCATCGTTATCGTCTATACACTTTCTGCATCAGAAATTCTTTTCAACAACATCTTTTGGAGTTCTGACCGAAATTGATACTGATTTCAATTATGAGTTTAGAGGAAAGTTGTGGAAGATAGTTGAGATGAGAATAACTTGTCCGTTGAAATTCTTGGAGCCATTGATAAACTTGAACCAGAGATTTTATGAAGGTACGATACTGAAAAATATAGTTCCTCCACGATTCTTGGTTGTTGTGCTGGAAAAGGTTTTATAAACTTTGATTACCAATTATTATGACAGCGTATGGTTAGGTCTGGTTGGATGTGATAAGATAAGGTTTGGTAAGATAATAAAGAGGTAATGTAAATGGGAATACTTGATATGTTTACGCAATCTGACAGACTGAAAAATGTTTTGTTGGGAATTATTAATATGTTGCTTCTTTTGGGAATTTTTCTTCTTGGCCATAATTCTGCGATATGGACAAATGAACAAATACAAACATATTGTTCCATAGATTGGTGCAATGCTTATCGCATGAATACAGGAATTTTCAATACTTCTATCATAACTGGTGTGAATGATACTTTTAATATTTCAGATTTAGGTCTGAATCCGAAATTGAATTTTACATTGGTGAATGTAAGTGGTAGCTAGAATCTTGAATGTCGGTTGTGGTAATGATACCTATGGAACGGATTTTATAGACATGTATCCGATGAGAAAGGAAGTAAGAAGATGCGATATTGAGAATGAGAAGCTTCCATTCAAGGATAATACTTTTGACGAAGTGTATTCTGAAAACTTTTTTGAGCATCTGAAAAATCCAAGCAATGTGTTGAAGGAAATGAGAAGAGTGTTGAAGCATGGAGGCAAGCTTGTAGTCATAACAGATAATGCTGGATTCTGGGCATTTCATATTGCTGGTGCTACTACTCACTATGGAGGATATGAGAAGAAAAGTTTTGGAAAATTGGACAGGCATTTCGGATTGTTCACCCCTTGGCATCTGAAAAATCATTTTGAAGATATCGGACTGAAAAATATCATGTATAAATATAGGTTATTGAGAAAGAAAAATCCTTATTGGTATGTGAGAATAATTTCAAATGTCATAAGTGTTGTGACTAAGAGAATGGGACAATCGCAGATAAGGATTGAAGGTATTAAACAATTTACCAAATAATTTGGTACAATTCAATTGTTCTATTTGGAAAACCAAAAGAATTTGATGTGTTTACTTCTTCATCATTTTGAGGTTCGATGAAAATTCTACCTTTGTCTGTAGTGTTGAATATTATTATTGCATGCCCTATTGTGTAATTTTTCCATTCAATATATACTAAGCCAATACTGATGTGTTGTTTAAGAGAATTTAATATGATGTCTCGACTAAAGTCCCAACAATTATAAGTTTCATTATATGTGTTTTCATTTGTCTTATCAGTAGCTATGAAATTTTTCATATCATTATATGTTGGGTCTTGAGAATTTTCATAGAAAAGGTAGTCATTTAAATTCCACGTATTACGATAGAATGTTGTCAAGTTAGTTGTGTTAAAGACTGATATATTTGTTATGTTCAATACTGTCAAATTAGTTGTGTTAAAGACTGATATATTTGTTATGTTCAATACTGTCAAATTAGTTGTGTTAAAGACTGATATATTTGTTATGTTCAATGTTGTCAATTCTGTTATGTTCGTTACGTTTAATACTGTGATATTAGTTATGTTAAGAATTTTGATGTTTGATATCGAACTGTTGACTAAATTTATCTTATCGTCTAAAAGAGTTTTTACACTGCTTAGTTCATTTTGTGTGGAAGTTAGACTTTTTTGTATTTCAGATGTTTTTTGAATCTGAAAAATTATTGTAATCAAGGTTGCAATAAAAATTGTGGAAAAGACGAAGATTGTCTTTGAATCCATAATTTATCATAGTGTTCGTTGAACTTAAGACAATCGCAGATTCTGCAACATACAGGTTGAGTCTTGTATATACGTAGAATCATGTCCTAAACTATATGATTAAGCTTATATATTTCCAAAGCTTAATTACTAATTGTGACCAAATTACATAAAACTTTTATCCCGAAGACGGGATTTAAGAGAAATTTGTTGAATCCTATTTCACAGAGGATGAGTTTTGTATTTCCTGTTTCTTTTTACAGATTGTTGGGAGGCATCAGTATGAAGTACAATCGTGATATGACATATATCATGATGGAAGCTGTGAATGAATGGACGATGAAGAGGGAAGGAATAAATCTTGCAGAACTTTCAAACAATGGAAGAAAAATAAAAATAGGAGGTAGATTGTAAATGGGCGGTGAATCGATAGAAGATAAGATTGCAGGTACGATACCATTAGTCATAACTACTGGAGTTGCTATGAATGTCTATGAGAGGACTTTGGGCAGTAGCGGAAAGAAACCGAAGAAAAAGATGGTGAATAAAGTATTTGGTGCGAAGAAAATTTCTTTCGGGAATTCAAAGAAAAATGGATTGTATGACTTGTGATGTGAGTTGAAGAAAACATGTCACATGGGGAAAAAAGACAGAGAAGGAAAAAAACTAAGAAGCAAAGGCAAAGAAAAAGGATGAAAGAGAGGAGAGACAAAGGGAGGTAATCTATGAATGAGATTGACATCCATGAAATGAATTATTTCATCGACATGGTGTCACCAGCTTATCAAGATGAGTTGTGAAAAAAATGAGATGCGAAAACAATAGGGGTAATTGCCCAATTTGGAGGGTTTTGTAATGGCAAATAGTATTTTTGGTCAGCCTCAGCCAAATCCATTTTCACCAGGCACGACATTGCCGTCATCAAATGTAAGTGTGACGCCAAGTATGCCCATTGGTGGATTGACTGTAGGATTAGGAGGAAGTGGAAATGTTTATTATGGAGGAGCGCCTGCTGGAGGAGTTGGTCAGACTACAACAACAACTGGAGGTCCTGCGATTTATATTCCTCCACAGGAGACTGCAAAAGCAGCAGAAAAAACAATAACTCCTGCTTTGATTCCTGAAATAAAACCGCCAACTTTAAAAGTTGGTGTCGGCGGATTGGTAGAAGGTTTGGGAAAATCTGGTAATGTATATGAAGGTGGTGTGCTTGTTGGAGGTACTACTCCATGGGGTCCTGTAGTTAAGGAAGGTGGTGTCAGTTATGTCCCAACTGGAAGGACAGCTGAAACTGGAGAGACAATTTATTCTGGAACTCAGATAAGTTCTGCAACACCTATTGGAACTTTTGTGCCTGCAAAGAGAATTGAAATAACTCCACTGATGCCAGAGATTAGTGTACAACCAGCTACAGCTGGTGCTATAGGTCTTTCATTTCCTGCAGGTGTTTTGTCTGTAAAATCTGGTCCAGTTGATGTGAGCAAACTTTCTCCAGATGTGCAGACTGCGTTGGGAAATCTTCAAGGAAAGGTGCAGGCTGAATATCCAGGATTCAAGCTTGCAAGTTGGACTCGTGAAGGTGATGAGCTGAAAGGTGTTTTGGAACCTGTGAAGTATGTCTCACTTGGAACTGATGTTACGAAAGCGACTGCTGCCATAAAGGATTTGGGATTGAAAGAAGGTGATTATAAATTATATACTGGAATTGGTGGGGATTATCAGCTTGTGACTGATAAGGTGTCAAGCCAGAAATACGTGAGTGGTCTTCTTTCCAGTTATTCAGTTATTCCTATAACTGGGTATGGACAGTATAGAGGGTCTGATGAGAGGATTGCATTGAAGTTTCTTGATAAGGAAGGTTATATCAAAGATGGTGTGATAAGCAAAGATGTTCAAGTGATAGGGGATATAGGAGTAGGAGGAACTGGTGCGATGATAGTTTTAAAGGGAAGTACAAAGAGTTCTGAAGATTTGTCAAAGACTTATTTTTCTTCCTTGACTGAAGTGCAGAAGGAAGATACTGCGATGGCAAGAGGAGAGTTGCAGATTGCTCAGGAAAAGGAACTTTTGAGACAACCTGGTATGAGTGTTGAAAAGGGAGCTGCTTGGTGGAATTTGAATGTTGGTCCTTATATGCTTTCTCCAAAGGACCCTCTTGGTCTGAGGAGTGCTTACATAGGAGTTGAAGGTTTGGTAAAAGGAACTCCTGTCAGTGTCATACAAAAGGACATAGAAGCTAGCAGGCTTTCTGCAGAACAGGAATTTCTTCAGAGAAAATATATGGGAGAGTCTTGGACTAAATCATTATGGGAAGCTCCTGCAACGCAGCCTTTGAAAGTTGCTGCTACTTGGTATGGCGGTGGTCTTTTGTTGGGAGGTGCTGCTGGAGTTCTTAAAACTGCTGAAGTAGGTGCTGGTATAGTATCAAAAGCTCCATGGCTTGCAACTACAGGAAGAGTTATTTCAACTGCTGGAAAAGTTGCGACAAGTGTTCCAGGACAAGTTGTAATTGGTTCAGGATTGTATGGTTTTACTGAAAGAGGAAATATAATGGCACTTGCAAAAGGAGGTGTTCCAAGAGACATTGTTCCTGGAATGATTTTTGACGCATCACAATTTGGATTTGCATATGGCGGTGCAGCTGCAGGTTTTCCAGTTGGTTATTCTAGAGGTGCTGGATTGGGTTATGCTTTCAAGCCTGGTGCATTGCCTCCATCTGAAACATTCGTGGCAGAAATCAGAGGGACTGGAGTATCTGGAATTCCAGGTGAATTGCAAGGATTGAAACTTGGGACAAGGGTTGCTGGAGAAGTTCCAAAGGGTTTTGTTCCAAAAGGATTTAGTGAAGGTGTTCCTTATAGGGCGTTCTTGCAGGAGGGTGTGACAGTTACAAGAGCTGGAGAAGTTGTACCTTCTGGGACTTTGATGCCAACTATTGCAGAAATGGAACCTGCAAAACCTTTGATGCAGAGGATTGCCACTGCAATGACAAAGCCAAGCGAATTGATTCCTAAGATGCTTCCTGGAGGACCTACTGTTGAAGCTCCTTTTCTTGAATCAATCAGATATGGTGAAGAAAAGATAGCGAAAGGAGGAACTAAGGATATTTATGCTGCAGGTTATCAGCCAGGAACTACAATATGGTCAAGATTGAAGATGCCTGTTGAAGGAGCGCAGTATGGGATTGCTGAAGGTTTTAAGACTGTTACAGCTGAGAGTCCTCTTGCTTCGTTGACAGAAAAATACACTACAAGGATGGCATTGAGAGCTACTGGCGCTCCTATTGAAGCGGGAGATGTTGTTCCAGTGAAAATAATGGCAAAGACAGATTTTATTGTAAATGATGAAGGGATAGCTGCGATGTTGAAATCTGGAAAGAATCTTGCAGATATTGAAAAATTGAAAGGTGCTGATATAATACAGCGTGATATTGAATTTGCAGATAAGCCTGCTGTAAGGTACACTAGATTTATTGATAAGGAAACTGGAAAATCTTTGGTTGTGTTGAAGCAGACTGCAGCTCCTACAATAGAGGAAGTTGTTGCTTTGGCAGAGGAAGGAAAGACTTTGATAAAACCTGAATATGTTGGAGGAAAGGTTGCAGGCTATAGTATAAGAGGTACTGAAATAGTTGGAGAGGGGAAAGAATTTGCAGGAGGAGTGCGTTATAAAAAGGGTGTTGAAGTAGTTGGTAAGGAACAAGTGACAGGAATAGCTCTTGATGATAAGACATTTAACGCATTGATGGATAAATATGGAAACAAGATATTGAGGGTTTCATCTCCGACAACTGCAAGAGATATAGCAGCTCTTGAGGCAAGTGCTGAAGGCGGTGTCACAAGAGGGACAAGCGAGCTTTCTGTCATCAGATACGTCTCAAGGGGACAATTTGAAGATTATCTGAAATCAAGAACTGGAGTAAGTAGTGTGAAGGGTGGTGAATATCCTCCTACTGAAGCTGGAACTTTTGGAACTGTTTCAATTGAAAGGCCTGAAGTTCCTAGACTTCCTAAGGTACCAGAAGAAAAAATAGTTCCACCTGAAGCTGGAGTTTCAAAAGGAGGTCTTATGTCTGAAGGCGAGAGAGTGATGTCAATTGCTCTTTCAGAAGAAGTTGGAAGACCAGCAGTCGGATTGGAAGAACGTCCTTTGAGATTCACTGAAAAGTATTTTGGGATGCAAACTCCATCCTTTGGAGTGACATCTGTTGAAGGTGCAGGGATAATAAGTTCTGACATAGCCATTGCTACAAAGTCTGCTGTTGGAATGCGTGAACAATTAGTTGCAGCTCCAGAGATTAGTGTTAGAACTATGTTGAAACCATCTGCAATTATGACTAGTGTAAATATTGAGGATGTGTTGCTTAAGATTTCTGAAAGTATTTTAGGCAAGTTGCAGCCAAGGATAAGTACTGATATCACTGATGTAGGAATGAGGATTGAACCGATAACTTCTCCTATTGTTACAACTAAGGTTACAACTGCTGTTGATATAACACCTATACCTATGAATTTGATAGCTCCTATTACAACTTTTAAAGGACCAATTGTGACTGTCAGACCTCCAATAATACCTCCTGGTGGTGGGGGCGGTGGTGGAGAAGGTAAAAAACCTGAAAGAGAATATTTTGGATATTTCGGTCGTAAAAAAGCAGGAAAGAGAATTTTAAGTTCTGATTTGTTTTCTGTTGCTGTGTCTCAGGCTGCGTATGGAAAAGCCACTACTCCAAAGTTTAGTAGGAAAGAAGTTTCTGAACTTGAGAGCAGAGGTTTGATAAGAGTTCCTACAGCTGAGATATCTGGAATCCCAAGTTCTGGAGAATTATTGAAAAGATTGTTAGGAGGTAGAAAATGAAACTTACAAAGGAAAAGATAGCGTATTTCATCAAGGACGAGAAGAAAGCTGTGAAGGAATATCACAAGTATGGCCTGCACAATCTTGAAAAGGACGAGCGCAAGCATAAGAAATTCCTGCTTAAAAAATTAGGGGGAAAGTAAATGCCAGAAGAAAAATGGAGGAAAAGATTAACATTTCAACCTTCTCCTGGAGCTTCTATAATGGATGCTTTTAAGATTGCAGAAGATTTGCCGCAACTGACTACAGGAAAATTGCCATTGGGAGAAACAGAAAGAGAAATCAAGTCAAAAGAATGGTATGGGGCGACACGTCCAGAGGAATATGAGGAAAGGGAACGGATAAAGAGAGAGGCTATGGTAAGGGAAGGAGTTAGGAGAAATCCGAAGTTGCCTGAACCTGAGATGGTTGGTGGGAAGGAAGGAATTGAAATTTTTAGTCCTGCTAAATCCTCGCTAACTTATGGTAGTCAGCCTCAAATAAGGGAAGCTGAAGATGTTCTCTCAAGGAAAGAAAAACTTAGAGCTAGGGCGCAAGTATTGTCTGAAAAGGTTGAAGCAGAAAGTTTAAGAAGAAGAGAATTTGAAGAATGGAGAAGTTCTCCGAAAGGTGCTCCATTGAGATTTGCAGAGACTGTTGGTGCAAGATTTCTTAATCCAAGAGAGCTTCGTAGGATTCCCGCAATACCAAAAATGCCATTTGGCGGGTATAAAAAATATGGAAGGGGAATTGAAAGGAGAAAAGCTAAATTGCTTTTCAGCAGGTAAAATAAAAATGGGAGATTCAAGATGAAATTAGTTAAAAGGAATGGTCAGTTCTTGGAGGAATGAACTAAGATGAATATCACTAGACAATTGTGGTTAGAAAAAAATAGAGATATGATTAGTGATTATAATAAAAATTATTATCTGAAGGAGGAAAAAAAATAATGAGATTAAAAAAAGTCAAAGGTCAGTTTCTCATAGTTTCCATGATTGCCACATTTATGACAGTGACGGCATTCATCGTAATCTATCCGATATTGAGCAGCCAGATAAATTCAGCAGTTGGAGATATGGATGTTTATTCTGCAACTATGCTGAAACTGACTCCGTTCTTCATATTGGTTAGCATAATACTGACGATAGTGTTCGCATCAATGCCTATGAGAGAAGGTTGAACACCGATAACGGTGTTGAAGAACTTTTTCAAATTAGGAGGAACTGACATGAAAGTAAAGAGTACAATATGCATTGGAAACATTTACTTACTCATAAGTCTCTTTTTCTGGAGGGGATTCGAATCAGTATAAGATTGTCAAAGGCAACTGTAAAGATTACAAGCTTGATATTCGCATTGGCTCTGATTGGAACTTTTGGCTATCTTTTTATCTCCAATGTCAGCAACAAAGTGAGTGGAGATTCTTATAATGACATAAATATGAGTGATATAGTCAATAATACTATAGTGACAGCATCTAGTTATTCGAATTATGAATATGAGGTGACTAAAAATGTATACAAGACTTATTTCCAAGACAATATCAATTCAGGTGAAGCTGTAAGGTTTGAGAAGGATGGATATTATTTCATATATGATTTGAGTGGTGGAAAGATTCAGTGGGCAGAACAAGATGGAAACCCTACGAAGACAAAGTCCATAGGAGCAATATTATCTTCTCCGATAAGTCTTGCTGGTGATAAAGTTTATTACAATGATGCTTTTGCATATACAAATGTGAGTTATCTTATCTTGAATGACATGCTCAAAGAGAATTTCATATTGTCATCATCGTTGCCGATAGATGACACATACTTGTATTTGGAATATACTGGTGAGATAAAGCATTCGGATAGTCTGATGATTTATGCAAATGATAAGAATCAGACTGAAAAGAATTTTGTAACTCAAGGTAAGATAGAATTCAAGGATGTAAATGGAACTACGATATTTTTCTTACCAGCACCTACAGTAACTGATTCGAATGGAAAGTCGGAATATGGTTTTTATGATATAAAAATTTCCAGTGGAAAGATTGCATTCAATCTTAGAGTGAACAGCACTTTCTTGAAAAATGCCGCTTACCCAGTGTATATAGACCCAACTATTAGAACTTTCAATGATACATTATCATCAAAAAACTTGACATTTATATGGAATCAGAATCAGACACTTTATATATCAATACCAAAAAATGCTATAGTTACAAATGCTTACTTGAATTTGAGTGGATTCCCGGCACAGAATAATGTAAATTTCTTTGACCCCTTAGACAATGGAAATTATATTAGTTCAACCAATGCTATAGTAAGTGGCGGGCAAATAACATTAAATCGTCAAAACAATACAGGGGAAAGTTTTACTTCACCTCCCTGCAGTGAAATACAATATATAGGCGGTACCGTACCAGGTACTTATGCAACTGCACAATCCTTTAGAGCATCGGGTGTGTATCTTTCATATATTAAAGTCAAGTTCTTCAATCAAGTCACCGCAACATTATCAATAAGGTCGAGTTTAGCTGGAGCCAATCTTGTTTCTACAAGTGTTGCAAGCGGAGATGAGAGATATTATGAATGGTATATCACAAACCCACCAGCGCTCACTGTTGGTAATACTTACTACATAGTTCTTACATGGAGTTCTGACGGAAGCAATTATGGAGGCTTGAGACAGGCTTGCTACAATTATTTGTATCCGAACGGAACTTATTATGCTTACTTGTTAAGTTCCTGGAACACTGAACCGAATGGGGCTTACTATGACCATGCTTTTGAAACAAAATACTGGGAGTATGATACAAGCAATTATGTTAATTCAGTTGCAATAGACACCACATCATATTATTTGAATGCAACCTTAACAAAATCAGATAACATACCAGCAGGAACATCAATAACTTATTATTTAAGTTCAAATGGTGGCGCGTCTTGGGAACAAGTCACCTCAGGCATAAATCATACATTCTCTAATATCGGGCAAGATATCAGATGGAGAGGAGTATTGACAACAAATTCTGATAGGTCATCAACACCAACACTTTATAACATGACTGTGAATGCATCTCAAGGGTATTGGCCAATGAATCCTTATCTTGATATTTCTGGGGATGGAGACGTGGAATGGAATTATACAGGAACATTTAATCAATCAAACAATAGGACAGCAAACTTATCCTCTGAAATAAACACATATTTGTCGACTTGTACACCAACAAGTGGGAATTGCACAATGCCATTAGTATTCCATTCAGATACAGCAGGAATAATTCAGGTTTCAGATATCAACATAACATATAATGTGCCTTTTATATCGGTTTGGAATACTTCAAAGGCAGGAACTAGCAACTCTACACAGATTGAATTGCCTTTATACAATGGAGGCACTTATGCATTTACAGTGGACTGGGGTGATGGAACAACAGATTACATCACTTCATATCTGAATGATAACCACACTTATGCGACAGCAGGGGTTTACGTTGTGAACATAGCTGGGACTATAAATGGATTCAGGTTCAACAATGGTGGCGACAGATTAAAGATTATCAACATCACACAATGGGGAGACTTGAATGTAGGAAATTCTGGTAATTATTTTCACGGTTGTGCTAATTTGAATAGCAATGCCACTGATAACTTGAATTTGGCAGGAACTACGGATTTGTCTAATATGTTTTATTCAGCTACTTCCTTCAATGGAAGTATTTCAGGCTGGGATACAAGTGGTGTCACTTCCATGTATACTATGTTCTATGGCGCTTCTAATTTTAATTCGAATATTTCAAGCTGGAATACAGGAAATGTAATCAATATGGAATATATGTTTTATACCGCTTCTTCCTTTAATCAGAATATTTCAAACTGGAATACAGGAAAAGTCACTAGTATGTTAAGTATGTTTCATGGTGCCACTTCTTTCAATCAGAACATAAGCAATTGGGATGTCAGTAAAGTCACTACTATGTCTGATATGTTTCATAGTGCTACTTCCTTCAATGGAAATATTTCAGGCTGGAATGTAGTCAATGTCACTACTATGTATGATATGTTCCATAGTGCCACTTCTTTCAATCAGAGTATGAGTAGTTGGAATACAGGAAATGTTGCTACTATGTTTTCCATGTTTTATGGTGCTACTGCTTTCAATGGCAATATTTCAGGCTGGAATACAGGAAATGTCAATAATATGGTAGCTATGTTTTATAATACTCCTTTTAATCAGAATATTGGAAATTGGAATGTCAGCAGTGTCACTACCACATATCAGATGTTTTATAGTGCTTCTATTTTCAATCAGAATATCAGTAGTTGGAACACAAGTAAAGTCATTACTATGAGTGAGATGTTTCGTGGTGCTTCTGCTTTCAATCAGAATATAAGCAATTGGGATACAAGCAAAGTCACTACTATGACCAATATGTTTTATGATGCTACTTCATTCAATGGCAATGTTTCAGGCTGGAATATAGGAAATGTCACTACTATTGATTATATGTTCCGTGGTGCTACTTCTTTCAACCAGAGTATGAATAATTGGAACACAAGTAAAGTCACTACTATGTATGCTATGTTCTATGGCGCTTCTAATTTTAATGGAAATATTTCAAATTGGAATACAAGCAATGTCATTGCCATGGATTATATGTTTTATAATACTGCTTTCAATCAGAATATTTCAAGCTGGAATACAGGAAAAGTCGCTAGTATGGCAGGTATGTTTCAGAGTGCTGCTTCCTTCAATCAGAATCTTAGTTCTTGGAATGTCAGTTCAGTGACTAATGCGGCAAATATGTTTTTGTCTGTGACATTATCTACTCCCAATTATGATTCCTTGCTTGTTGGATGGGGCAGCAGGGTTGAAAAGAATGCTACTGTTTTTTCGGGAGGTAATTCCAAGTATTCTGCTGCTGGTCTTGCTGGCAGGAATAATTTGACTGGTATTTATAATAATTGGACTATCACTGATGGTGGTCCTGTGGACATAATTAATCCGACATATACTAACTTCGGTTCAGATTACACGAATAACACAGCAGTAAATGGCGGAAGTATTTTAACTTATTATGCGAAATGGATAGATAATATCCAATTAGACAAATGTGTAAACTCAAGCAAGATAAATACCTCAGGCAGCTGGACTAATGGAACTTGGGCATCAGCAGGAACAGGTAACTGGACTAACTACACAGTAAAATTTCCAGCAGAAGTAGGAAGCAACTATACAGTAAAAATCTATTGTAACGATACTTCTGGATACATGAATGTGACTGGAACTTTATTCTGGTGGGCAGAGAGTTTTGTGATAACTCAGAATCATACTTGGCAAGGTACGACATTGGAAGATGACAATACATTCGCATATTCTCCAACGTTGAATGTGAGTTTCCAGATGACTGCATTGAATTTTGACAATGGAACATTTGAATTTGACGGAGCTAATTATACAATTTCTACAAATCCAAAAGTTTACAACAATACCAATGGAGTTTATTGGATTAATTTTACAAATAAAAAACCAGGAAATTATAATTTCAAATGGTATGCCAGTACGATTAGTGGAATATGGAAAAATACAAGTCAAGTGACTTTGATAGTTACAAAGGCATATCCTGCATTTTCAAATTCAGTTACAACACCGATAAATTATCTTACTGCATCTGATTATGCAAGTAATGGAAATAATTTAGGTTGTGATGACTGTACATATTATACAAAAAGGAATGGAACTCAGATATGTGTTGGAGCTTGTTCAGATACGACTGTATTAGGAGCAAGTGCATATAATTATACAATCTATACGGCTGGAGGTGAGAATTATACTTCAGGCCAGAGTGAATTGGATTTGACTGTGAATAAAATCATATTGTCAGGTACGATAAATTCTCCTGATGTGACTTATCCTACTGGAATGTCAATAACTGGAAGCGAATCAAATACTGGAGATGGAGATGTCGCATATCAAACTTGTTTAGATAATGTATGTACATTAGGCAAGGGACCAAATACTTTTAATTATGGTGCGAATACTTACACTTGCAAGTTCAACACCACTGGAGCTACTTTTGAAAACTATACGGCAAGTGCAAGCATAGCTATAGACTCATGCACTATAAACAAAGGTACGTCACTTTCGCTGTCGATAAATTCAAATGTGACATCACCGATAACATATCCTATACCATCATCGATAAACGGAAGTGGGTGTGTGTTTGGAGCTGGTTATGGGACAGATATAGTTTGTACTTTATACAGAGGAAATTCAACTTGGTCAGGAACTGGAAATGATACGGCAATCTTAGGAGCGGGCATCTATGCATATAATTATTCTACTCCAGGAGGAACAAACTGGACTGCAACATCTGCAAGCAATTATACACTGATAGTGAACAGGGGAAGTCTTTCTTTATCGATAAATTCCAATGTCACGTCTCCGATAACATATCCTACACCATCATCGGTAAATGGAAGTGGATGTGCAGGAAGTGATGTAGTCTGCACTTTATACAGAGGAAATTCGTCTTGGTCTGGAACAGGAAATGATTCTGCAGTTTTATCTGCAGGTGTGTATGCATATAATTATTCCACTCCAGGTGGAACTAACTATTCAGCAGCATCTGCTGTTAATTATACATTGGTAGTGCTTGGTAATACTCCGCCAACATATTCGTATTTTGGTGCAACTGTTCCAAATAATACAGTAGTGGTTGGTGGAAGTGTTGTGACTTATTATGCAAAATGGTCAGATGATGTCCAATTGGATAAGTGTGCAAATTCTTCGAGAGTGAATAATTCAGCATGGGTTAATGGGACATGGGTATCTCCAGGAACAGGCAATTGGACGAACTATACAGTAGCATTTCCATCTGAGCGTGGGAGCAACTTGACAATAAGGATTTATTGCAATGATAGTGTCGGGCAGATGGTTGAGACTGGAACTTTGTTCTGGATTATAGATTATTATCCATATTCAAATTCTACAGGACAAGCAAGCAATTCGATACCTTCAGGGACTAACAACACGTTATTTTCTAAATTATTTGCTGGTGGCGGAGGCACTACACTTAGTTGGGCATGGCTATCTACAAATGAAACAGGAGCGTGGAAAAATTATACAATTACTAATTATACGTATTATAGTGTAATCTTAAATGAATCAAATAGTGGTAATATTGGTGATACTTTTGAGGCAGGTAGTAGTAATCCTAATATAAATAATGGTATATATCCAAGTCTGGAAGTCTATGCATTTTATGGTATGCGAACATTTTTGTTGTGGAATTTGTCAATAATACCAACAGGTGCTACAATAGTTAGTGCTAATTTGTCTTTATATGGGTATGATATTGCACATGGTGGACTTGGTTCAAGATTGTATAATGCATATAATACATCTACATATACTCTCAATGATTGTGGGCAGCAATGGATAGAAGGAACAAGGAACCAGTCAGCTAATGTGACCTGTAATGAATTGGTATATAACAATCAGCCATCTTTGAATATTTTACAGGATTCTATTTGGACTGGAACTACAAGTAATGTTTGGTTATCTTGGAATGTGACAAACGCCACTATATCAACTTATTCAAATACAACCAATAAAAATATGAGCATAGTAATAAAAGAAAATACTGAAGTTGACAATATTTATTCACTTTTCTTCTCAAAAGAATATACAGGTAACATAGCATTAAGGCCACAATTGAATATAACATATGCATTGCCTTCTCCTTATATTGCTGGAAGTTTATTCAATTGGGTTAATTTCACGTGGCAGAACAATTCCATAATTGCTGGAAACATAATAGGTTGGAAGATATATTTCAATGATTCTTTAGGGCATGAAAATGTGACTGAGACATATAACTTTACTATTGAGAGTAGCAAACCGATAATATCCCAGAATCATACTTGGCAAGGTACGACATTGGAAGATGATAATACATTTACATATTCTCCAACTTTGAATGTCAGTTTCCAGATTACTGCATGGGCTTATGATTTGAACATTCTTACTGCGACATTTGAATTTAACGGAGTCAATTATACAAATTCAACAACAACTAGGGTCTATAATAATACAAATAATGTGTTCTGGATTAACTTCACTTCGATGAAAGCTGGCAATTATAATTTCAGGTGGTATGTCAATGATACTGTAGGTGGATGGAGCAATACAAGTCAAGTTGTATTGGCAATAGGTAAAGCTACATTGGTTGGAACAATATCCTCTCCAGATGTGTATTTTCCTGCTGACATGTCACTGACTGGTTTGGAAAGCAATGCAGGAGATGTGGATGTTGCATATCAGACTTGTCTAGGTGATGCATGTAAACCTGGATTAGGACCAAATCTTTTTGGTTCATGTTGTGAATATCCTGCAGATACTTACACTTGCAAATTCAATACGACTGGAGCTGTCTTTGAGAATTATACTTCAAATGCCAACATAGCTACAGATTCTTGTACAATCAATAAAGGAGGACTTGTAGGAACAATAACAAGTCCAGATGTAACTTATCCAGCTGACTTATTTTTAACTGGTTCAGAGAGCAATGTAGGTGATACAGATGTCACATATCAGACTTGTGTCAGCAACATATGTAAGGCAGGTTTGGGTGCGAATAGTTTTGATATTGGAGGAGGAACATATAATTGCATATTCAATACTACAGGAGCTACTTTTGCAAATTGGACGGCAAGTGCAAGCATGCAGACTGACAGTTGCACTGTAAACAAAGGAATATTGACAGGAAGTTCTTCATCACCAGCAGTGACTTATCCTGCTGGATTGACAGCGACAGGAACTGAAACTAACACAGTGGATACTGATGTCGCATACAGGGAATATTGTGAATTAGGAACAAAAGGAGTTTTGATGGGTTCTGCCTTAGGTGGAAATCCTTCAGGAACTGTTGTGCTTGATGTAGGGACATGGACATGCAAGCTTAACACCACAGGCGGACCATTTGCCAATTGGACTGCATCCGCAAGCATAGGAACATCTGTTGGAATAGTAAGCATAGGAACATTGACTGGGACTATATCATCTCCAGATGTCACTTATCCGACTGATATGACAATCACTGGAATTGAGACTAATACTGGTGATAGTGATGTTGCTTATAGGACTTGTTTAAGTGGCAGTGGTGAATGCAAGTCAGGAAAGGGACCAAATACTTTTGATTATCCTCCTGGAACTTATAGTTGCGTATTTAACACTACAGGTGCGGCATTTGCAAATTGGACGTCATCATCAAATATTGCTACGGATGTGTGTGTCATAAACAATGGAACGCTTACAATACAATTGTCAACACCAACTCCTATAACTTATGAAGCTGTAGCTGGTATCGAAGGATGGATTACTAATAACGCTGGAGATGGTGGATGTACTTATATCTTATTGAGGAATGGCACTCAAATCAATACCAGTATTCATGTCACTGATAACACAATACTAGGTGCTGGATATTACAACTATACTTATTATACAGCAGGTTGTGCAAATTATACTATCAATAGGCTTGCTGATGTGCCATTGACTGTGAATCAGAAAAATGCATTTGTAAGAGTCTATCCATGGACAGGTCCTATAACATATGAGACAAGTGTATTTCAATATTGTACATCCTTATCTACATTGGTAAATTGTACGATGTACAGGAATGGAACTACAGTTACGAATGGAACGAATATAGTATTAGGAGTTGGAGCTTATCTTTTCAAGGCTAACATATCAGATGCTGCCAATTATACAAATTATGATGACTTGAATATTCTGACTGTCGATAAAAAACAGTTGGCAGCAAATTTATGGATTAATGGTCACTTGAATCAGAATACAACTGTGGTTCAAACATTCCCATACATTCCTAAATATGCGACTTCAAATGCGACGAATATCAATGGATTGAGTGGTTCTCTATATAGAGATGATGCACCTGTTGCAGGTGATACTGATACAATTCCACCTGTGCAAGGAACATATAAATACAAGGCCAATGCGACTGGAAATGTAAATTATACAAGCGATTCTGTAGGGCAGACATTTTATGCAAGTGTCATCTCAGCTCACAACATAACAATCTCAAGTCCAGTAAATGGAAGTTCGATTGGGATATTGCCAAATACAAATAAGAGTGTCCAAATAAATTATACGGTTGGAAATCCAGTTTCAATTGTTTGCGCATATGCGATAGATGCTGGAATCAATACATCATATCGTGTAAATATGCTGACATGTGAGAATGTGACTTCTATTGGCATAAGTCAGATTGGGAGCCATAACTTGACAGTAGCTGTTTGGGATACGTTCTTCACTACATATAATGAAAGCAGTGTCTTCTTTGACATAGATTTTGTCAATCAGTGGATTGTGACTAATGGCGGTGGTGTTGTGCTGACTGATGGAAATGTATCATTTTCAAATGGAACGTATAGCTTTAACTTGTCTACAACTAATGGAACGTTTTCGACAAATACATCTCTGCTTCCGAAAGGTAATGTGTCAGCTACATTCAAAGATTTTGTGACGTATGCAGATAAAACTGTATACTACAATGTGACTAATGAGACTCAAATTTCTACAACTATTGTTCTTTCATTTTCTGGAGTCACTATAAGGGTATTTGGAGAAGATTCGCTTTCTCCGATAAATTGGTATAAAGTGACGATGACAAATGGGACTGCAAGCACTGGAGCGTATACTACGCAATTGACAGTTGGAAAGGGAAATCCTGGGGGTTACTTGATAAATTTCCTTGATGATGATATCAATACTTATGAGAGCAATCTGAATGCCTTGTTCACTTATGAATTTGGATTTACAAATGCGACATTTGCATTGACATATAATATATCTGATGCTGTTGGAAATAGCACCAATCTTACATTGAAGATTTATAACAATACAGTAGGTGCATGGGATACTGTCTTCAATCTGACAAATTCTGGAAATAGTGGAGGAATCACGACAAGATATTTCACGATAGACAATAGTCCGTCGATATATGCAAATTATGGGGACATATTCACAAGCTGTCTTGGAACATATTGCCCATTGTTCATGATGAACATGACACCAGCTGGTTCTGCAGTGATAAAAGTTTATGAGATGAGATTGACAGAACCATATACTTATGATACAAACGGATTTGCACAGATTAATTTCACAAAGTTCCCGATTACTAGCGGAACTAGCAGATTCATGTTTCAATCTCCTGTATATGCTTCATCATTGAATAATTATGGACTGAGGACTTATTTCATAAATCCATCTGCGATGGCTACGATAAATTTGGATGCATATCTTAGTAACTTATGTTATATACAGCAGTTCCAAACTGTCCAATCTAGTTTGGCTACTACAAATCCTATTCCAGTTCCTGATGTGTTGCTTACATTGATGAAGGTATTTGGAACTGAATTGAAGATAGTCGACCAGCAGAAGAGCGATTATTCTGGCATTGCAAGATTGTGTGTGGAAGCTGGTTATCCATATACTATGACTTTTGTGAAGAGTGGATATCAGACACAGACTGCTTATGATGAAGTGTTTTCAAACGCTGGTCCTTATTATGTCAACATGTTTACAGTGAACGCAAGCGATTACTTTTCAAACCCATATTCTACAAACATTTCGATAACTCCTGCAGATAATTATATACACAATTCTACAACAATCTATACATGTGCTGTACTGGCTCCATATAATCCATGGGGACCTTCTGGAAATGTATTACTCTCATCTTTCCTTAGAATATATCATTCTTATGAGTTTGCTGCATATCCTCCAAACATATCTTCAGCGTTATATCCACCAAGTTCTGGATTCTGTAATGGTACTGCTCCATTTTGCACTAACTATTATACAAATACGACTTGTGCAGCAGTTGTAGGATGTAATTGGGTAAATTGGATTGTTACTGGTGCTTGTAATGGACCACCAACTTGCCTTAGTCATCTGAAAGAATCAACTTGTTTGAATGAGACTGGATGTGATTGGACACGTTTTGGACCATTTGGAATATCAACATTGCATAATTCGACATTGGTATCTAATCAGACTTCAACAAATCCGCTTGGAGCTATATTCACTTATGGATTGAATGAGTCTGGAACTTACAACATAACTTGTGGAGGATATTTTCGTGTAGTGAATGATACTTCAATCTTCAATGCGACTGGGAGTATTATCGAAATTTCTAAGCAGAGGGTAATATGGGTAGAACCTACTGGAGGTGGAATAGCTGGTGCTGGAAAAGACTTGATAGGAAACATAAGCGAATCTGCGTTATATTTTGTAGTGCTGATATTGGATATGATTATAACAAGTTTCTTTGTCCGTCACTTTGGTATGAAAAGTGCGTTTATATTCCTTGTAGTATGGGCTATGGCAATGGTGATATTAGGAGGTTGGGGTTTCAATGCACAGACTGGAGTATTCTCAGTTGGATTTTTGTTATGGATAGCACTCATGTTCTATCCATATAGGAGGGAATAATCATGAAAATGATATATAGGAAAGCAGCATCGTTGACTTTATTATTATCCATATGGGCTGGAATAATAGGAGTTGGTGTATTGGCATATCCAAGCGGATATAAATCTACTTGGGACCAGATACAGACAGTATATTCAAATCCAGTTGGTGCAATTCCAGTGATAATTAAGAATGCATTTTCAGCAGGGAATCTTGGTATGTTTGGAGGATTGTTAGTTGCTGGAGCAGTATCTGCAGTGATATTTACAACTTCTGTCTTGGGTGGTGGATTTTCCCAGCTGTTTGCAATTCCACTATTGATTATATTTGCAGTTGTCAATATGTTTGTCTTGCCAACGACTCAGATATTGTCAGAAAGTGGTGCGCCTTATGCAGTGCAGGTAATCTATACGCTTTTCATAGGGACACTTACTATTTTGACGGCATTGACATTCACTTCAGGTAGACCATAAGAGGCAAATGATATGAAAAAAGAAGATACAGAGAAGGAGGGAATGAGAAAATGGTAGTATCTTTTCCATTCTTATGGGATGAATTGATTCAACAATTGTTACTTAGTGTGACAGGTAGCCCATTACTTGTTGGTCTAATCGGAATATTTTTCATCGGAGTGTTAGGATTGGCAATGAGATTGACATTAGAGATACAGCTAATTGCGATGTTCTTTTTTATAATGCTAATTGCTGTCGCATATATACCATGGATAAGTGGAGTTGTGCTAATTGTAGCTGGAATATTCGTTGGAATGTTTTTCTTTTACACGTTTTTCAGAGGATAATATGGAATTTGAAAAAGAATTGCAGTGCCCAAGATGCAGGACAAATTCACTGATAGATATAGGTGATTGGGATGATGAGAATCTTTTCAAGTGCGTGTCTTGCAGATATTGGTTTCTGGAATCTTACATAAGAGGAAAAAATAATGATGCGTTGTGTCTGCATGAAGTGCCGATAGGAGATTTAAAATGAAATATCTGTACAACAAAGTTTCAGAAAAAATAGATGAGCTGATAAGGAAGAGCCCGAAGAGGGAGTTGGATATGGAATTATTGAAGAGGAGTCTTCCAAATAAGATAAGGCTTACAAGATTTGACGTATTGAGCATTGTGAGAGAAATGGAAAAAGATGGTTGTTTCGTTATCGATGGCAATAAACTCAGAAAGGAGGTGAAAACCGATGGTTGAATACATTGTGAAAATATATAAAAGGAAAAGAGACGGAACTCTGACTGCTAATCTTGTGAGGCATTCTTATAAGAAAGGAAAGGCTATAAAGATGGCTAAAGTCAATATTTGATGAATTAAGATATAAAATAGTGGAGGTGAAAAAGAAATGGCAAAAAAATGTTCAAATAAAGGAAAATTACTCAAAGTCAAGGGAAAAGTTCCCAAAGGTTGGAAAAAATGAAAGAGTTGAAAAATATAAGATGATGGGGGTGAAAAAGAAATGCAAAAATGGAAAATTGAAAAAAGCAAAGTGAAAAAATTGAAAAAAATGAAAGGGAAATTTGATAAGATTGACATATATGAAGGAAAAGTTCCAAAAGGTTGGAAAAAATGAAAGAGTTAGGAACTGTGAAAAGAGGCAAGGTGAAGATATATTCAGAGAAACAGATGAAGTATCTTCATTTTAAGGAATTGCCTCACACTCACTATAAGTATGTTGGAGGAAAGTTAATAAAAAAGAGGCATATATATACATGACGCTTAAATTTGGAAAAATCAATAAGTTTAGTATGAGATGGCTTATCCTATTAGCTATAGTGCCACTGATATTTTTCTCAGGATGTACTAGTCAACCAGGCATAATTTTATCTGCACCAAGCGGTAATCAGACTATATTTTTGACTCATGTTAATACGACTGTATTTGCATGGAATGGAACAGCTTTATCAGATTTGAATATGAGCATGTATTCGATAATAAATGCGACTTGGGTTAATACCACAAATATAAATGTCAGTCAGATTTGTTTCAATGGAACTTGTCTATTGTCATGGCCTATAAATTCATCTGCACAGATTATTGCTGTAATAAATAATTCTGGATATTACAATATCACAGCTGCGATAGCTTCATACATAAATAATGCGACTGAGAGAAATCTGTTTACTGCGACATATAACATAACTTACAATACATGGGCATACAACCAGACATCTCCAGCAGTCAGCTATATAGATTGGTTGATACTTGTTTTTAATTCCACTTGGAATTCTACGTATAATGTTACGTATGATACTTGGGCTTATAACCAGACAACACCTGCAGTAAATTATGTAGATTGGATTGTAGATACTTTCAATTCAACTTGGAACACCACTTATAACTCGACGTATGACACATGGGCATATAACCAGACCACTCCAGCAGTCAGTTATACAAATTGGATTGTAGATATTTTCAACGCGACTTGGAACACAACTTATAATTCTACTTATGACCAATGGACTTATAATCAAACACTTCCTGCTATCACATATGCGAACAGTCAATTCATAAATATGTCAAATGCAACTGTAAACCAATGGTTATACAATCAGACAACTCCTGCTATAGACTGGGTTATAGCTCAAGGGTACATTAGCCAAGAATCAGAATATAATTCCAATCCACTTGGTTACATAAATGATACTTCGTGGAACATAACTGCATGGAACGGTACTTTAGCTTTCAATAATACTTTATCAACTTATGACACATGGGCATATAACCAGACTACACCAGCTATAGATTGGGTCATAGCTCAAGGATATACTGGAAATGCTTCATGGAACCAATCGTTAGCTGATACGTTATATTACAGTATCTTGAATCCGAATAATTTCATAAACAGTAGTTATAATGCAACTTATGATACATGGTCATACAATCAGACTACTCCAGCTATTGACTGGGTCACAGCTCAAAATTATACTACTAGTAATTTTACATGGAACCAGTCATTAGCAGATACACTTTACTACTGGATAACAAATCCAGATAATTTTGTGAATAATACTTATAATTCTACCTATGATACATGGGCTTATAATCAAACAACTCCAGCTATAGATTACATACTGTCAAATCCTTATGGCTGGCTTAATACGAGTTATAACTCAACGTATAACACTTATGCTTATAACCAGACACAGCCAGCAATAGATTGGGTTATAGCTCAAGGGTACATTAGTCAAGAGTCAGAGTATAACTCAAATCCACTTGGTTACATAAATGATACAAGTTGGAACATATCAGCTTGGAATGGTACTTTAGCTTTTAACGACACATTGGCTACATATGATACTTGGGCATATAACCAGACACTTCCAGCAATAGATTATGCAAATAGCCAATTCATAAACATGACTAATCAGACTTGGGTTACAGCGATAACAAATCCACTTTATTACAATATGACAAACAACACATTCAACTATATGGCAAATACATCACTTCAGACAATAGAAAACCAGACTGTGAATCAGTGGTTATATAATCAAACTACTCCAGCTATAGATTGGGTTACAGCTCAAAATTACACTACTAGTAATTTCACATGGAACCAGTCATTAGCTGATACACTCTATTATTGGATAACAAATCCAGATAACTTCATAAACACGACTTACAACTCTACGTATGATACTTATGCATATAATCAGACAACTCCAGCTATAGATTACATACTTTCAAATCCTTATGGCTGGCTTAATACGAGTTATAACTCAACATATGACACTTATGCATATAACCAGACACAACCAGCAATAGACTGGGTAACAGCACAAGGGTACATTAGTCAAGAATCAGAATATAATTCCAATCCTCTTGGTTACATAAATGATACTTCTTGGAACATAACTGCATGGAATGGTACATTAGCATTTAATAATACTCTTGCAACTTATGACACATGGGCTTATAACCAGACACAACCTGCAATAGACTGGGTAACAGCACAAGGATATTCAGTTGGAAATTCTTCATGGAACCAATCATTAACTGATACTTTATACTACAGCATTTCAAATCCTTATGGTTTCTTGAATAGTTCTTACAACTCTACTTATAATACTTGGGCGTACAACCAAACTACACCAGCTATAGATTACATACTGTCAAATCCATATAATTGGATAAATACAACTGCAGTAGATACAGAACCATTATGGTCTGGTAATTATAGTTTGTATAATGACACATGGAGTTCTACTTACAATTCAACCTATGATACTTATGCTTACAACCAGACAATAGAAGCAATAGATTACATCCTATCTAACCCATATAACTGGGTGAATACTACTTATAATTCGACATATGACCAATGGGCATATAACCAGACTACTGCAGCTATAGATTACATTCTATCAAATCCATATGGATGGCTTAACAGTACTTATAATACTACATATGATACTTGGGCATATAACCAGACCACATCAGCTATAGATTACATACTTAGTAATCCATACAACTGGGTAAATTCAACTTATAATTCAACATACAATACATGGGCATATAACCAGACAATAGCGGCTATCGATTACATCTTATCTAACCCATACAATTGGGTCAATACAACTTACAACTCGACATATGATACTTGGGCATATAACCAGACACTTCCAGCAATAACATATGCTAATTCACAATTCATAAATATGACAAATACCTCATGGGCATTGACGCAAGCTGCAGCGAATGCTCAATTTATCAACATGTCCAATGCCACAATAAACCAGTGGCTATACAATCAGACCACACCAGCTATAACTTATGCCGATAGTTTATTGGTTACAACATTTTACAATGCAAGTGAGATTAAAGCAATAAGAGGAATTGCTATAGGAACTATAGGCAATATTACAGCTTATGATTGGAAGAGTGTCAATGTGACTGAAGAGGCAGGAGCTACTGGAATAGATTTCAGGATTAATTTTACCAATGTCAATTCCTTGAATCAGATAGTACTAAGATATCATTCAACATCTGGAGAATCTCATACTTCAGATTTGCAGTTATGGGATTATACTGAAGATGGTTGGGAAAGTTATGCTAATTTTGGAAATGTTGTAAATTTCCAAATATATACAATAGGTGTATTCGATAATTCGTCGCATATAGGAACTGATGGAAATGTGACAATGAGATTTGTATCTACTGCAAATGGAAATACAGGGCATGTGCACTATTTTGATTGGACAACAATATCTAAAGGTATAGCCATACCTTCAAGTACAGAAGTGGACCCATGGTCAGTATATAGAGACGGTAGCACACCTCTGACTGATAATTGGAATGCTGGAAACTTTAATATCACAGCTAGTTGGTTCTTTGGAATGATGAATGGCACAAACATAACAGGACTTACAAATTCAAGCTTGAAAAGTGATTTCACAATCTTATGGGGAAATGTCACTGATAAAGTCATATACAATGCAACTTATGAATATCAACAAAATGCTACTTTGAATCAGTGGTTGTATAATCAAACTTTATCAGCTATCAATTATGCAAATAGTAAGTTTATAAACATGACCAATCAGACTTGGGTGACAGTTATAACAAATCCTTACTACATTAATATGACCAATCAAACTTGGGTTACAGTAATCACAAATCCTTACTACATAAATATGTCAAATGCTACAGTGAACCAATATCTTGTCAATCAGACCATACTTGCTTGGACATATGGGAATACATTCTATCAGAATATGACTAATCAAAGTTGGGTTACTGCAATCACAAATCCTTATTACATAAACATGAGTAATGCAACAGTAAATCAATATTTATACAATCAGACTTTACCAGCGATAACATATGCTAATTCACAATTTGTGAATATGAGTAATGCTACATTAAACCAGTATCTTGTAAATCAAACTATACTTGCTTGGACATATGGGAATACATTCAGACAAAATATGACTAATCAGACATGGGTGACAGCTATAACAAATCCTTATTACATCAACATGACAAACACATCTTGGGCAGTGTTAGCTGGTAACTCTACATTGCAACTCACAACTAATAACACATGGGCAGTATTGGTTAGCAATTCAACATTGCAACTTACAACAAATAACACTTGGGCTGTTCTAGCTAGTAATTCCACTTTACAGCTTACTACTAACACTACTTTACAGCAATGGTTATATAATCAGACACTTCCAGCTATCACTTATGCAAATAGTCAGTTCATAAACATGACTAATACTTCTTGGGCATTGACACAAGCTGCAGCAAATACACAATTCTACAACATGACCAATAACACTTTCAATTATATGATTAATCAGACATTGCAGACAACTTTAAATAATACTTGGGCAGTTTTAGCTGGTAACTCTACATTACAATTAACTACTAATAATACATGGGCTGTATTAGCTGGTAACTCAACACTGCAATTAACTACAAATTCATCATGGGCAGTATTGGCTGGCAACTCTACATTACAGTTAACTACAAATAATACTTGGGCAGTACTAGCAGGTAATTCTACATTGCAACTTATTACTAATACAACATTACAACAGTGGTTATACAATCAGACTACACCAGCTATCAATTATGCCAATAGCAAGTTTATAAACATGACAAATACTTCTTGGGCAGTATTATCTAGTAACTCTACATTACAACTCACAACCAATAATACATGGGCAGTATTAGCTGGCAACTCTACCTTACAACTTACAACAAATAACACTTGGGTGACAAAGATAACAAATCCTTATTACATAAATATGACAAATAGTTCTATTGTTACAAATCTTGCTACTGTTACTGGTTGGATAAATAGTTCAACTATGAATGCAAGTACAAAAATTATCTCACCTACTCATTGCTTTACAGAATTATGTACCAAGAATATCACATTCAATGGAACAAATATTATAATTTATGGCTGAGGGATAATCCATGATGATTAGGAAAGCGACAGTGAAATATTCTCTGATAGTCTCTGTATCTATCTTATTTCTAGGAGTGATGTTCTACTTTGTACAACCTGCATTTTCAGGAGATGAAGGACCTTTTACAATAAGTGAAAGAACTGAGTATGGAATAATAGAAAATACAGTTTATCTTACTTTTACTGATACTAGCGATAAGGCTCAATACATAGACAATATAACATTCACATTCATGGATAGTGATAGGACAAGAACAGTAACGATAAAGGATTTTCTACTAAATCAAAGTGTTGTTATAGATGATTATGGATATGTCAATAAATCAATAGGTAAATACGAGACAAGCAAAAATATTACAATAGGTGAAGGAGAAAATAGCACATGGTACATGAAATATTATGATAATGATGAAAATGAAATGTCATGTGTTTATGTATTGCTTGATAAGTCATGCATGGTAGGAATTTATAAAGTCATTGAAAATCATATTGAATATCAATTTTTAGATACTCCAAATACAAAAGAAAAAATAGTAACAAATGGTCTGAAGATAGAACAGAAAGTCAGTGGAAGTGTGCCATTGACAAAATTAGGAAATGCAGAGATAAAAATTACAATGCCGCATATATTGTTTTTCAATCTTGATATTCCTTATAATGAAAATAAATACAACATAACAGCTTGTTCACAATATGGTTGTTCAGAATTAGACCCTACTTGGTGGAATTCAAGTTTCAAATATAATGCAAGTATTTCATCAAATCAGATAGCTAATAGAAATGAATCAATAACATTTTTTATGAGCAATATATCTGGTTGGGCTAGGACACAAGTATTAAGTAATTGTAATGACATAAGGATAGTGAATGCTTCAAATAATGAACAATTGGATTACTTTGTAGATATTTGTAATTCAACAAATATTCGTGTAGGATTTTTGAACAAGTATAATGTTTCTGGGGTTATAGCAAATGTTTATTGGAATTCTTCTACAGCAGAAGCACAGAATAAATCAATGAGAATGTTCTATGATGATTTCAATGACAATTCAATAGATTTAAACAATTGGGCTTGGACAGTAGGTTGTGTCAATACAAATAGAGTAATTGAAGAGAATGGTGTTTTGAATGCTACATATGGTCTTGTTGCTCAGTGTGCGTTAATATGGAAAGGTAATACAACTGCATTGCAATATGAATCAGTTATGAATAAATTATGGTATAACTACGACTACGATTATAATTATGCTGGTGGTGCTGGAATGTTCATAAATGCATCTTTATATAATGGTCATTACCTTGCACGAGCATATCAAGATGCAACAAAAATAGAAATTGAACATGATAACCAAGATAGAGGTGATTTTAAAATTGCGGCAAATATGCAACCCAACACTTGGTTTTGGATGTATATGAAAACAAATGCTACTGCCTATATAGGCAGCAAGTGGAATGTAACTAATGAAAACTCAACCCAAAATAAAACTGTATGGGCAACTGATAATATCCCAGGTAAAGAATATCGTGGGTTAGCGATACCAAGTGACGCTACTGTCGGTAGATATGTCCTTTTTGATGACTTTCAAGTATGGGCTCAAACTTACACTCCAAGTTGGTATAGTACAGCATCAACAATAACATTAGGTGCTGCAACAATGGGAGAAGTAGCACCAACGTATACAGATTTTGGTGCAACAATTACAAATAATACAGGAATAAGTATAGGTCAATCTATAACTTATTATGCAAAATGGAATGATGATACAACTTTAGACAAGTGCATGAATTCTTCAAAAATAAATACTACTACAGGAATTGGAAATTGGTGGAATTCTAGCTTTATTGCTAGAGCTAATATATCTTCAAATCAGGTAGCTAATAGAAATGAATCTATAACATTTTACATGAGTAATATATCTGGTTGGAGTAGAAATCAAGTATTATCAAATTGTAATGATATAAGAGTTTTGAATAGCAGTGGTAATGAACAATTGGATTACTTTATAGACATATGTAACTCAACAGATATTAGAATTGGATTTCTAAATAAATATAATGTTTCAGGAACAATAGCTACGATATACTGGAATTATTCTACAGCAGAAGCTCAGAATAAAAGTATGAGATTATTCTATGATGATTTTAATGATAATTCAGTAAATTGGAATAATTGGAATTTTACTCAAGGATGTACTACTCCTGGTACAACAATAACAGAACAAAATGGAGTATTAAATCATACTACTAGCACAGGTGGTCAATGTTCTCTTGTATGGTATAGTAATGCAAGTATACTTCAATATGAAACGGTAATGGCTAAAGTTAAATATAGTTCTACTTCAAATTATCTTTATCTTGGTATAGGAGCATTTCAAAATACTACAACATATAATGGTATTCATTTAGCTCAAGCGTATACTCATGTTGAATCAATAGAAATAGAGCATGATAATGCAGATAGAGGAGATGGATATGTTAATGCAAGTCTTACAAATAATGTTTGGTTTTGGTTTATGCAATCAAATGATGCTTCAAAAACTAGAGGTTATACATGGAAAGCTGATACTGAAAATTCTATTCAAAATATAAAGTGTCTTAGTTCTGATGTTGGATATAAATATCGTTTTGGTATAGAGTGGACTGGTAATCCTGCAAATTCTTATGTTATTTATGATGATTTTCAAGTATGGGCAGCAGGTTATGACCCAACATTTTATGCAACAAGTTCAACACTCACAATTACAACAAAAGAAGATTATGGTGGTACGTCATCATCATGGGTCAATGGGACTTGGGCATCAGCAGGAACAGGTAACTGGACTAACTACACAGTAAAATTTCCAGCAGAAGTAGGAAGCAACTATACAGTAAAAATATACTGCAATGACACTAGTGGAAATATGAATGTAACAGGAACTTTATTCTGGTGGAATGCAATTTCACCAATAGTAACAATATTTTCACCTACAAATTCTACTTATGTGAAAGGAGATATCTGGTCAAATATAACATTGGACAAAGCAGGTTCTTGGTGTGGTGCAAGTTTTGATGGTGGTTCTAATGTTACTATGACAAATTCAACTGGAAATTGGAACTATAAAAATACAACTGTAGATATAGGAACTCATAATGTAAGATTCTGGTGTAATGATACAAACAACAATTGGAATGCATCTGCTAACAATATAGTCTATTATACAATTGACAATGCAGTTCCAACATATACAAACTTTGGAAGCAGTATTGTAAATAACACAGCAGTAAATACACTTATTTCAGACAATTATTATAATCTCTCGATAAATGATACATTTTCTGGAAATTCAATCGATACTACTCAATGGAAAGTATATAACACGACGCTTTTCACTTCTGAAACCGGCAGGTTGTATCAATATGGAACCGTGACTTTAATAGCAGATTCAACTTATCTCACTTCAATAACAGGAAACTATTCAGATTTTACAATGAGTGTGACATATAACCAGATTTCAGGTTCTGGTACTGTTTTTTGGTATGACACTCGATCAGGATTTTTATTCAGGGCTAACAATTATAGTTATACAGGACAACATATTTTTGCAGGAAGTGGTTATGAAGTATCAGTTGCAAGAAGAGATGTCAACCACGCTGGCGCATCTATAATAAGCATACTAAGATATAACAACAATGGACTATATACAGAATTGAATTATTCTGCAATAACAATAACTCAAGCAACAAATTATACTCTCAATGTCACAGTTCTTGGAAACAACATAACAGTTTATTGGAATGGTAATTTCATAGCAAATGCTACTGACAATACTTATAATGCTGGTAACATATCAATTATGGAAGTTCTAGGTGATGGGGGAGGAGTGGGAACAATAAACAATTCGTGGAGCAATTTTTTATTATATAGTCAATCTGGTCAAGTAAACACGCTAACTTATTATGCACAATGGTCTGACAATATTCAATTAGACAAATGTATGAATTCAAGTAAAATAAATACTTCTGGAACTTGGACTAATGGAACTTGGGCATCAGTTAGTACAGGTAACTGGACTAATTATACGATAGCATTTCCAGTAGAACAAGGTAGTAACTTGACAGTAAAAATCTATTGCAATGATACATCTGGCAATATGAATGTAACAGGAACTTTATTCTGGTGGAATGTTACAAATATAGTGACAGATTCATGCACATATCCAGGTAGTGGGACTTGGTCAATAAATTGTGCTGACAATTGTGTGATAACTGCGAATACAAACATGAATGGAAATGCAATCACATTTTATGGAACTGGAAACGCATATTTGAATGCAAACATAGTGAACATATCTCAAAGGACATTTGTTCCTAATTGTCCAGTGGTGATAGGAACTGGAAAGTTGTTTGGATAATGTTCTATGGAGTCTGATGTATATGTTGAGACGGTAGCTTTCTTACCTATACTTCCTAAACTATTCATATGGCAAAAAAGAAAAGAAAGGGTTTTGCTGATAATCTAGTTGGATTTTTCATCGGAATTATGGTAGTAGTCATAATTGCCGTATCAGTTGTAATTCCAACAATCCAGACTCAAGTTACTGCATACGCTGCAAGTGCTAATTCGTCAGTTACAGTGGTAACACTATTGAACTTGATACCATTGTTCATAGTATTGGCAATCTTGGTTCTGGTAGTCGGTTTGATGAGATTCTAAATAACGGAATCTTAAGAACCTGATTATTAGGAAAGCTCTCTAAAAGAGAAAAATATTTTGAAAAACTTTCAGAGATATCTACAAAGTTTTTTTATGTAGATATATTATTACACTTAGGAATAAAAATGCAGGTGATAATATCAACAATATAACAATAGATGAAGCATTGAAAGAAGGTCAAGAGGCTTACAATAGGGTGAGGAATAACAATCCGCTTGCCACAAAGAAAGTGTCGGAGAATTTTCTTCAAGAGAAAGTTCATAAAGAGTGGGTTGGAAAATAAAAGGAGGATTTGATGGCAGAAAAAGTATACAAAATGAAGACTAAAATTGGCGTAAGATATTATGTAAAAGAGAAAAGTGGAAGGTATAGGTTCGTCAAGAATCCTAATAAAAAATAGGAGCAATGAATATGGCAAAAAAGAAAAAGAAATAGGAATGGATATATATGGCAGATAAATGCAAGACTTGTGTTAAACTTTCCTGTAAAGGATGCAAAGTTAGTGGGTTGATGGACAGTCTTCCAGAAACTGCGACTATTTACGGACTTAACCAATTTCCAAAAGTCAAAGACCTTGAAGGTAAATTGTCTAGAAGCAAAAAATAATTGATAGTGTTTAAAATGCCAAATTTGAATGGAAAAGAGAAATGGTCACTGTTCGGAGGAGATAAATCAGAGAGTGAAACATATCTTGAAGGACTATCTTCGCATCTTAATGATATGGTTTATGGAGAAAAACCCAAGCCTATAGAGCCTGCAGAAATTGCTAAGCAGGAATTGAAAAAAAAACGGAGGTAAGTTAAATTGGCAAAAATGACAGAAAAGGGAAAAAAATATTTCTCAAAAAAGCTGAAGACATTGCTGAAAGAGGGATATTCAAAGAAACAAGCCCTTGCAATAGATTACTCCATGTTGAGAAAAAAAGGATACAAGGCAAAAAGATAGACTTATACCGTGATAAACTTATATTCACTCATGACTATTCTTATGTTATGTTAAAAAAGATTATTCCTTTCTTTATAGGATTATTTCTTATAATTTCTCCAGCACTTGCATTAGATAGGAATTGCACGACAAATGACACATTGCGTCAGTATTTTGTTTATACTGTTAATGGAGCAAATGTGACAGGCACTCAGGATTTGCATTGTACATTTGGTTGTGATTTTACAACAGACCAATGCAAGGGAGGCAATCTTCTTAATATATGGATGCTTGGAGCGATGGTTGGAGTTGCTGCTTATCTGATGTTTGGAAGGAAGGATGCGATATTGAATATATTAGGTGCGTTGTTTATTGCAATTGTCGGTGCTTATATGATAACTTCTGGTGTGTTAATTGGATTTACAAATACACAAAGTGATAGTTTCCTTATGAAGGATTATTTTACAAATGCTCTTGGAATATTGTTCATCTGCATTGCGATATACAAGCTTGCAATGGGATGGATACATATGAATGATGCTAGCGGATAAGAGGTGAGAAAAAAATGGCAAAAAAAGGAAAAGAAGAAAAGCAGGAGAAGGGTAGAAATCCATGGTCAGCTCCAAAAGACTGGAAATGAATAACATGTTAACAAAAAAGAATTCACCAATAGAAAAAATTATAGAAAGATGGAAGGACGAGGAGAATCCTAAGACTGCCTTGAAGAATGAATATAAAGCATTCCACGAATTTGATAGAAGAAATGGGATAGATAAAAAACATTTGAGATGGATGTATGGTAATAAAAAAAGTAAAAGGTAGATACATCCTTTATTCAAGGACAAGTGGAAGGAGATTGAGCAAGCCATTGCCATCAAGAGCAGCTGCATTGAAACGCGAACGCCAGGTTCAATATTGGAAGAGAATAAAAGGATTTGAATTTCCGATACCAATTGAACTTCTTCTTATTGTGATGATTACTGTGATACTTGGAGTAAGTGTTTTGATTCCTATATTGCAAAATGCAATCGCATCAGAACAGAATGTAGCAATACAGGGAATGTATGGTTTGATAATCTTGTTTTCAGTATTGTTTGATGTTGTAATCATAATGGCATGGTTGAAAATTTCGTAAAATAAATCTTCCAGAATATAAATTTATTTAAGTAATGAAAACAAAATGATATGATACAATTAAAATGAAATGATAGAAAAAGGAACACAGGCTTGCATTGATTTGTTTGGTTGTAATGAGAATATATTAAATGATTCTATATTCTTGAAAAATCTGATTGCGAAAGCTGTGATAGATTCTGATTTTGTGCTTGTTGAAAAGATAAAGATGCATCAGTTCACTCCATATGGAGTGACTGGTTATGCATTGCTTGCTTCCTCACATATAGCAATCCATACATGGCCAGAATATAACTTCGCATCGATAGATATTTTTGCATGCGACTCAAGAAAAAAAGTCAATACTGCTATCAAGACAATCATAAATGGACTGAATCCTAAGAAAGTGAAATCGTTGATATTTAGCAGGGGGTTTATATGTCAGAATGTGAACATGAATGGATTGGTTCTAGAACCTGTCGCAAATGCGGCATAACAGATAAGTATGCAGAAGAGATGATTAGTGATGATTTTTGCGCCGAGAAAAGAGAAAATAGATTATGACTATATTGAAATCTATAAAGGAAGAATCCATAGGATAAGGCATCTTTTTTCAGACTCTATTTCTGGTGATAAATATATAAAAATCAAAAGTCTAATGTATATGAGAAAAAATGATTTCACATATCAACCGAGATTGTTTTAGATGAAAAGAAAGAACTTCGATAATGCTATTGAAAGTGGGCATAACATGCTGATAATGATAATGCTATTCATAGGGTTGGATGTCGGACTTAAGGCTTATGAAATTGTAGTATGGATTTTTCCACTTATTGCAAATATAATGAGAAGGATTGGCAAGATGAGGTTCTTAGAATGAAAACGAAAAAATTACAAAGAGCGCATTGTCCAAATTGTGTATTGAGTTATGACTTGAGCAAGTTTGCATCAAAAAAAATTGAGAAAAAGAAATTTGGCAAGCAATTGTATTGGCGCTGGCTGATATTTTCCATATGGATTACATCAATTTTGTTAATAATTTTTGGATTATATTGTTGAAAGTATATTTTATGACAAATACTTAGCTTTATAAATGTCTGGAGTCTCATATATATTTATGTCAGCTGACGGTTCTATATCTAATACACCTCAAAGTGGAGTTGGAGGAAATATTTCTCCTCAACCTCCAACTCCTATCTATTCTCAACCGCCAAGAGAATGGGAAAATTATGAGGGTTCAAGGACTCAGGGAATAATGAAAACTGAGTTTGACCAGAAGGTATATCTTGTCGATGTTGACAAGAGGCTTGATTTTACAAATCTGATTTCACTCGTGACAAAGGAATTGGATACTTCTTTTATAAATGACCAGGACTTGAAGATTTTCTATCAGATAAATTTTGAGAATGTCTTGGAATGGGCAGCTATGGGACTTATTGATTTGGCAAAAATCAGGCTTGCAAACTTATTTTCCCAACTCAAATTAGAAAAATCAGTAGGTGGATTTGAAAGGATTCTGCAAGGAGCCACACTTACTGGAACAGTCGTCGCACCTCTTCCTTCAAAGAAGAGCTTATGGCCAGTCGAATTCATGAAGAAACAGGAAGGTCCAAGGACTATAGCACAAAGAATCGGGGAAATAGGATAATAAAAAAGGAGTGATAAATATGAAAAAGAAAGAATTCAGTAAAGAAAAAAAGGAACCAATTACATGGCATGATTTCATGGGACAGGTACATGATGATGTTATCAGGCCAGAAAGGATGAGACCAGAGGTATTGGATTGAAAATAATACTAAAGTCCTTTCCTGAAAATTGGGAAAAGGAAAAATCAATGGTAAAGCCATGCACAGTAAGAAGATTGGATGGCAGGGATACCATAGAGATAATCAATACTGAAACTGGTGAGAAGATAGAGAAACACATAACAGATATTTCAGTATGGAAAAATGATATAATAATTTCATTCTCCATGTGGCCAGATGGATTTGTAAAGAGAGGTAAAAAATAAATGGCAACTGACATGCTGCCGATGTATTTCATGTCGGCAATGGGTGTATTGGTTCTTGGTATTTTTTTCCTTCTTCTAAGAAAAAAGAAGAAAAAGGAAAAATTAAAGCTTACTAGTGCATTGCCAAAACCTATCGAACAACCTGTATCTGTATGGACACCACCAATTGGTTTTGGCATGGGCATGACACAACAGCAAGTTATAGCAGAACCAGTAGCTTTAAGTGACTTGGGAAAGACCAGCATATTCAACAGAGTAAAAATATCGATGGACGCGCTGATATTTGCATGTGTATTTGTAGGTTTCCTTTCTGTATTGATTTTTTATCTGAGTAAAGCGGCTTTTATCGCAGCACTTATAAGCGGCATGATGTTCATACCTATTGGTGTTATAATCGGTGCGATGTTTGCTTCTAATTTTAGAGTCAAAATAATGAGAAGGTTGACAAGAAAGAATTATGGAATGGTAAAGTTCATACATTCAAACAAGCTGATAAAACCAGTCATCGCTAATCTTGACAGTGATATAGTAAGATTTGCAGATGGTGTATACATACTTGACAAGCAGACAATAAAGAGAGAAGGTACAGAAACTCCATCTTCAGATATCATACAGGAAAATGTGATAAAATTTGAGGAAGGCATTCCTACAATCTATTATGACTTGACTGACATAATGCCAGTAGATTTTACAAGCAGCGTGAAAAAAATAGAAGGAGAACCTGACAGGTTCAGGCTGCCATCTCAAGTATCAGCTACTTTGAACAAGGAGATAGCAGTTGAGAAAGCCAAGATAATGAAGGCATTCAGGACAAGACAATCCATGTTCATGCTGATAATAATAGCATTGATAGTTATCAATGTCTATTTCAGTTACAGCACATATACAAACAACAAGAACATGATGATAAAAATGGATAATGTAAACAGTGGTATGAATGCATTAAGAGGCTTGATACCATCGCAGCCTGTTGCAACTGCCACAACAGGAGGAGGATAATAATGTTGACAAATATACTGATGACAAATGATGGAATGAAACATGGGATAAAATGGGGATTGATAATTGTAGCTGTAATATTAGGAATGACATCATTGGCAAAGATTATGTCATTTGTGATGGACAACGAATTGATAAAAATAATTTTCAATTCCATCTTTGCAGGAGTAGGGATAACGATAGGAACTTACTTTGCAAATAAGATGCTTATCGACAGGATGGAAAAGTTAAAGCTGATAGGCAAGAAAAAGGAGGCAACAAAATCATGAGTGAAGCAGTGGTATATAATGACGACTTATCAATGGATAAGGTCATACAAATCATAGGAAATGAGATGGTCATTTTCAATGACAATCTGGAACTTGAAAAAATAATACAATTGAGGGATGACTGATGGCAGATGACCAAGTAGTCAGAATGTACAATGTTCTGCCAGCAATAGAACAGACTAAGATATTGATAATAGAAAGGTTGAAAATATTGTTCGATGGCATAAATATTTTGTTCCAAAACAAGCTGATGTCAAAGAAAGATGAAGAGATTATAGCGCTTGTAAAAGCTACTTCAATATCCATATATCTTATGCTGAAACCTAAGATAGTAGAATATGTTGAACAGAGGATTAGAATAAGACCAGATGCTCTCCAATCAGACATGATGATAAAGGAATTGACAAAAATGATTACCAAGATAGAAAGTTCTATAGCAAATCCTAGCGCAATGACAATAGAAGATGCATTGTACTATTCGGATGTCATAAATATATTCTGTCATGATTATGGAATAACAAGAATAACATACTTCTCAGGCACTGTCAGTGTGCCAGATGAGAAGTCAATATACAACGTGAAAGTATGAAAAAAGAAATAATCCCATCATTAATGATGGGATTTGCAATGGTATTGGCACTAGCATATGTAGGAATAGCTAGTGCTGACACTTGCGTACCTTTGGATGACATAAACAACCTTACAACAAATACATCAGTAAATCTGACATCTATATTCATAAGCTTATGTGACAAGATTGCCTCACTGAACACCAGCTACAATAATCTGAATGCAAACTATAGCAATCTAAGCACAAACTACAATGGATTGAATATAAAATACATTAGCTTGCTAAATAACATAACAAGCAACAGCACATCAGCAATCATGCTTGGAAATGTCTCATACATATATTACAACATGAATGTGACTGACCATTACAACAAATTGTCAGTCTACAATTCATCGATATCAAATGCATTATACAGCATGAACTCTGCAGTTGCAAATCTTCCAAATGTCTATCTGAAACTTTCAGACTATACTGCATATGCTGCCAGTACAGCAGTGGCTATCGCTAATACAAATATAAAGATAGATTCTGTAAATGCAAGCATAATAGGCATAGATGACAGGATTCCAAAAGATTACAACATTTACTTCATGATGGGATTTGTTGTATTGCTCTTAGTAATTGCAGCATTAGTATTCATTAAATAACCTTCCTATACGGTAAGGTGTTAGGATGGTAGAGAAATTCAGAGACGAAGTAAGTGGTGAAGAAATGGTCAGGATAAAGTGTAATATATGCAAGGAAAGCAAGAACTTGAAATCTGAGACTTATCAGAAAATGCTCAAGCGTTTCAGCTTCACAAGGTCTTTCCTTTTTGGTATGACCCATGGTATAGAAGCTGTCCTTACCAACAAGCCTATACAGGCGACATTATCCAAAGAAGAAATGGAAAGGGCATTTCAAAATGTCTATGTATGCAAGGAATGTAAAAACAACAAGGAAGAGACACTGAAGATAACAGAATCCATATCCAGAATTTTGAATCTTCCAATCATACCTAAGGACATTGATAAAGAACGTGGTAATAATGAAAGTAAAAAATAAGATAGAACTTATAAAAAAGGCATGGGTGGAACTAGATGCCGATTGACCAACTAGCAATGAACGCAACTGGCACAACTGTACTAAATACTTTGGTGATAGGAGGTCCATTGTTGATATGCATAGCTGTAATAGTCTTTATTGCAATCTTCATATCGATACCATTCATCTATAGAAGAGTGATAAGGATATTCGGCTGGCTAGGAATGACATTCGTATATTTCCTGAAAGGACTTGCTGGATTGCTTTCTTTAACTTTGATATATATTGCACTGAAAGGAGGAGCTGAAAATGCCACAAGCATCTTGACAGTCTTGAAATGGATAGGCATAGCTATCATCTGTTATGCAGCAATAGCAAGCGCAGGCTACATGCTTACATATGCCTGGAAAAAGTTATGGAGACTTTCTGGAAATGACAAGTTCCAGAAACGACCAAAGGGAGAAAGAAAGAAATGATTATAATACCGCAACCATGGGCAGACATACTATCTTATGGAGTAATAGTGCTTGCAGTAGGAATAATGGCATGGTTCATTTGGCAGCAACCAATCTGCTTCAGGACAGAAGAAAAGGAAAAGGAAAAGGGGAGAAGTGATAAGAAATGAGCAAAACACTATTCATAATAGCATTGCTTGTAGCGATTAGCATCATACCAATAGGAGCTATCTTCCAGAACACATGGCTTGACATAGGACTTGGAGCATTCGCAATGCTTCTTTTTATAATCCACATGAAGACAAAGAGCAATTCAGAATACGAATCAAGGGAGAAAGAACCGACTTATGAACAGGAAGGCAATGTCATAGAACAACCAGAAGAGCCAGAAGTGCTAGGCATAAGGAAAAGGACAAAAGCAAAAGTAAGAAAGAAAGAAGAAGAAAGTGGAGGAAGCGGATTTCCTTTCATAGGTACTTTCATAGGAGTAGCTGTAGCTATCATAGTAGGTGTGGGTGTTGTAATACCAGTCATAAACAACCAGGTGACAAACATGACAAATTCAGTGGAATTAGGCAATTCTACTAGTATAACTTCATCAGTAAGTACTTTACTAAGTATTGTTCCAATCTTGATGGTATTGGCTATAATAATATCTGTAGTAGGAATGGTTGGTAGGTTTGGAAGTGGTGTATAATGCGTTATTGGATTTACAAAGGTACAAGGAACGGTATGGAAGTGTTCAGATGCAACGGATGCGGTTTTGAAAAATGCATAATGCATGCAGCAAGCGGAAGAAGAAGACCCAAGAAAGACGGTTCACCAACTGTATTTCATTGTCCAATGTGCAAAGAAGAAATAAACTATAGGTAATCCATGTTACAAAAGTTCGATTGGAGAGGCTTGCCATATGTTCTCCCTCTGATTTTCTTAATTGCAATATCAATACCTGGGGTGATATTTGTTGGAGGAATATTCCATGAATGGCTTCATAGTCAGGATTTTGAGACTGAATCCGTATGTATCGACTATACTAACAACTCTTTCATGTACATTACCAGTGCCTACATATACCTTGGCAATGAGACCAACAATCACACAAATTTTGACGAAAGAAGCCTTTCCGTATCCAGACATTTCGAGGTATATGCCCTTGAAGGAATAGTAATCGGGATATTATTTACGCTAATCCTACTATCTTCATTGCTATTGACCAGATTCATAGTGACAAAACATGTGATATGATGCTAAAGACAAACAAGTTGAAACTTGAAAGAATCCCAATCTGGAAAATAAAAACATCCAACTTCAATATACGAGCCAAGATAGAACCAGACCAAAACCTAAAAAGAAATCTTTATGAAAAAGGACAAATAAACCCTCTGATAACTCTGAATGACTATACACTGATTTCAGGGTACAGAAGATATGCCGAATTGAAAAGGTTACGTGCAAGAAAAGTGTGGATACTGAAAGTATCATATTTGAAAAAGTCAAACGTATTGGAATATCAATTATCTGAAATATTGCATTCAAAAGATATCAATCCTATGGACAAAGGGCGTGCATTCAAGAGACTTATGGATTTGAAGAAATTATCAGTACAAAAGCTTTCAAAAATCCTGAACATCCCAAAACACACATTAGAATGGCATCTGAAACTGTTAAAACTTCCAAAAGCCATCAAGTCAGACATATCTGAAGGAAGGCTCAAGCCATATGGGATAAGGATGCATAGACTATATGGAAAGAAGAGGATACGGACAAGGAGTGACTTCATACTATCTTCAAATGATATTCTCTTCGATTCATTCCTGAAAAGGATAGCTGCAATGCGGACCTTGATACCGCAAATCGAATATACAGAAAACCAAAGCAAAGAGGCAAAAATACTTATTAAGGAACTGCTAACTATCATTGAAAAGAACGGAGGTGCAAATCATGTTTAGCCAATTAGCCAGAAAGGGAACAATCTCATTCTCACTGAAGAAGATTGTAGTCCTGATAATATTATTTGCAATAGCTATAATCGCATATCTGATAATTACAAAGAAGAAATAAGATATCAAAAACAAGGTATTACATGACAAGAAGCGATTTCCTAAAAATACTAGAGCCGTCTGAAGAGAAAGAAGAAAAACCAGAGAAACAACCAGAGGAAACTATCATCCAAAAACCCGAAGAAGATGTTAATGAGGAAAAAAAAGATGAAATAGAGGAACAACCATCTCCAAGTCCAATTCCTGAAGTAACCATAGAGCTAATAGAAGACACAAGCAAAATAGAAAAGTACAAACCTATAATTGAAGACATGGTGATAAAAAAAAGCGACTTGAAACAAGTCGATGAAGTTACCTTAGAAGACAAACTGATAAGCAAGAAACAACCAGACTGGAAACTAGCCGCCGAAGCTGCAAAAACTGTGCATGTAGAGCTTTCTGAAGACGAACTTGACAGACTATCCATGTCTCTTTCCGAGCAAACCAAGGAAGATTTGATGAACACTATACGCAGCCTAAACATAACCGACGTCCGCATTGAACTAGACTCGCGTGCAATCAAAATAATGACCAACATAGTCAACAAATGCAAAGAACTAAACGTCGACTGGTTCATAGCCATAGTGGGAGGTGAAGGCGTAGGCAAGTCAACCCTAGCCTTAAACTTATTCGCCCTCGTCTGCAAAATGAATAATGTAAATCCAATAGAGATACTTTTAAGAACATTGATATATGATGAAGACGAACTGTTAAGATTCATATCCTCCGTAGACCCGAGAGAGAAGTTTCTTGCATTAGACCTAGATGAAGGAGCCAACGTCCTGTTCAATCGTGAAAGCATGCAAACCAAGCGAAGCTACATACTAAAATTCTTCAACGTCATGAGATTCCTAAATGCAATAGTCTTCATACCAACCCCAAACATCAAATTCCTTGATAAGAATGTAAAAGCCCACAGAATAAAGTCCATATTCTATATACCAAGCAGAGGAACATATTGGTTTTACGATAAAGAACAAGTAGACCGAATGCTAGCCAACGAGACAAGCAAGAAATGGTATTGGGTCGAACCCAAAGCAGTAGGGTCATTCTCCGTAAACAAGGAACTAGAATCAATCGTAAACCTAATCAAGGAAAACTATATACGAATGTTCAGCGAAAAAGTGAAAACCTTCCTCCAATCCGAAGAAAAAAAGAAATACAAA
>Ga0315297_10000015_pt1 | contig 84095 bp, 66 predicted proteins | sample YL17G15_0_MG_FD_203628 | JGI IMG/M metagenome (GOLD analysis project Ga0315297, IMG submission 203628) | Sediment microbial communities from Yellowstone Lake, YNP, Wyoming, USA - YL17G15_0 | ecosystem: Environmental > Aquatic > Freshwater > Lake > Sediment | place: USA: Wyoming | collected...
ACAGGGATGGCAAAAATGAGGAATGAATGATCTATGGAAGAGGAGAGTTGAGCGCGTCAAAGAGATTCCCATCCATGTCCCGGTCGATCCCGTCGGTATCCACCCAGATCGGGTTGGTGAAGGCGTAAGGGTGGCCGGGGCAAACGGGAGCGAGCGAACCCTGCCCCCGGACCAGGGCGACATACCAGGTGTCCCTTTCGGTCGTGAGGTTGACATAGAAACGCCGGGAGAAGCGGTGGCCCCCCAGGGCCTGCGTGGTGGAAAAATCCACCGGGATGGTTTGCAGGCGCTTACCGTTGCCGAAAATGATGAGCTCGGTAACCGGGGTCCAGACCGGGCTTTCGAGCTCGATCTCGAGGTCGATGTCACCGCTGGTATCGGAAATCAAGGGATGGGAATCGAAGTCGTAGTAGTTGGCCCGCATCCGGAGGCGCGGTCCGGCGGAGACCAGGGCCCTCTGGGTTTTGACCGCGTTCACCAGGTCGGCTTCCGGGTGGGAATGGCCCTGGCCCCGGGGAACCAGGGTGCGGGGAAAACCGATTCCGTCCGCGAGGCTCCCCGCGCCGGACCCGCCGAAGGCGGTTACCCGGTAGCCGGAATTAAGCAGGGAGAACCAGCGGTTGAGATCGGCCTCGGCATCGGAGATCTCCACGAAGTCGAGGGGGAGGTCCAGCCGGACCGGACGGGTCACGGAATCGGCGGAGGGAACCAGGTCCGCCAGGGACTCGGAAACGGCTCCCAGGAGATGGGCGGGCGAATAGTCAAAAGAAATCCGGGCGATGGCTTCCAGACTTTCCGCGAGGGGTATCCCGCCCCAGCCAGAGAGGCCGTCGAATACGGCCGGGAGAAGAATGAGCGGCGGTCCGGTCCGGGGAAGAAGCTCCACCCCGGAAACGAAGGAAACGGTGGAGAAATCCCCCGGGAGGAAGGCGGGAAGGGAAAACCTGGTAACCGCGTTAATATCGGTCGGGGTCAGGAGGGAGAGACCTTCGGAGATGTTGCTGGTAAACCAGTCCTCCGCGCCCTGGACCCCCCGGGGCGAGCGGCTGGTATACTCGCGGGGGTCGAAGGAATAGTAACTTTCATTATCCACGACCTTTCGGAGGATTCCCTGGAATTTAAACTCTTCCCCCGTTCTGAGCTCGAAGCGGAACCGGTCCAGGGTAAACTCGCTCCCCCGGCTGATGGAAACCTCGTAAATCCCCGGGGGCAGGGGGAGATCGCCCGAGCCGGTCAGGGCGGCGGTCCGCACGACCTTTTCCGGTTCCCGGAGGTTTTTAAAACATAATTTGGCGGGGGAGGGGCCGATTACCCAGCCGCCGTTGTTTTCCTCCCAGACCTGGAATTTCACCCGGGACGGCCCCGGCAGGGAAACCTGGATCTCAGTTTCCGTACCGGGGGAGACGGTCACTGGTTCCGGGAACAGGTAATCCTCCAGGCCGGGGCTTTCAATCTTTATCTGGTAAGTGCCTTCGGGAATTTCGGCGACCAAGTTTCCCGCCCGGTCGGGGGAGAGGATGCTGACCAGGGAATCCGGCGGTTGCAATATTTTTACCGTGAGATTTTCCTGGGCCTGCACGTTCGGGACCAGGATTCGGAGGGTCCCGGGGGAAAAACCCAGGATCCCGGGAAGCGACGGGCCGGTTTCCAGAAGCCCGTGGCGGCTCGCCAGGAGCCAGCGGGCGAAGGACAGGGATTCCCCGGGGGCCAGGGTTTGCTCCGGAAAATGGATATTGGCCTCGCCTTTTTTTACTTCCAGGGAATTTATCACGGAGCCGAGGGGAACATAGAGATAGGATATTCCCCGGCCGATCCCGGCCAGGAGTTTATGGCCGCCGGGAAAATCCAGAACCTGCCAATCGAGTTTGCTCCCGAAGGAAATCCAGTCTCCCGGATTAACGGTCTGCGGGGAAGAGCCGGGGTTGGAGATGGTGGTGTTGATTAAAAGGCCCTGTCCCCGCGGATCGTCCCCCGGGTAAAGGGTGTAAATAATCTGGTAGTCGAGTCCGGGCGGCTCTAATCTTCCGGCGGCAATCACTAGTCCCCGTCCCCTTTCTTCCCGGAAGACGACGGTTTCTACCCGCGCCGGGGTGTCTTCCGGCCAGGGCGAGAAACCGAAAAGCAGGTCACCGGAGGGAAGTTCCCCCGGTTCCGCCCAGCCCGCGTCCACGAGAACCCCCGGAAGAAGACGACGGTCGGGAGGATGGAGGTTGCCCTGGATGATGAATCCGGCCCGGGAGTTGTAAAGCTTGAAATCACCGGGCCACCCGGTGGCCCCGGGGCCGGGGACCAGTTCCGATTCGGAAAGAATCTTCCCGAAGCGGACTTCATCCGCGGGGATTAGTTCATCCAGGGGAAGGGAAGCGGTCACGGTGAAAACCCCGTCCCGGGAACAGGCCAGGAAAGCAAACAAGGCGAAGACGATCCAGGGGATTTTTTTAGGCATCAAAATCATTATGAATTCCGACGAGTTTTTGGTCAATTATGGAAAATAGCGAGAAAAGTTGAAAGCGAGAAAGGGCTAAGACCCGGAAACCCGGATGGGAGCGGACTGGATCAGGTGTTTTTAAGCGGGGAGGTCTTCAGGTTTGCCCGATTTATTATCTGGGACAGCCAGTTTCCGGGCCCGGGTTCTCGATTCCCTGATAATATAGTGTTCCGTGCCCAGCGATTCAGCGAACCTGGCCGCCACCTTTATGTAAGTCGCCCGGGCTTGGCTCAAGTCGCCGGCCAGGCGGTAAGTGTTGGCCATTTCAAATAAAGGCTCGGCGCGGTCGGGGGCCAATTCAATGATTTTTTTGTATAAAGTTATCGCTTCCGGAAGGTGACCATCCCGCCGAACGGAATTGGCTTTTTCCATGTCGGCTTCAAACAGCAGGCCTTTCGAGTAGATTTGTTTGCCTCTTCCCATCCCGAAAAGGATATTAACCGCACCCTCTCCGGTGGCGCCCAGGGCCAGATAAAGCAGGAAACTGAAGGGGAAGGAAGCTGCCGGGATCAGTAAATACCAGAAGGAATGCTGAGATAATAAAAGGGCGACCCCCAGCGGGACAGTAATAAAAAGCATTAAGATTTGCAGTCTTAAATAACGCGAAAAATCCGCGTCAGAGGTGAAAAAACTCATGGTATTTACCTGTCCTCCTGATTAAATAATAAGGCAAGATACTGAGATGTCCAATTTTATCCGGTTTTAAATCCTTGACAGTAACAGCGGCGGCGGTAAATATAATTCCAGTTATATTTAAATGATAAAATATGATCGTTAACTTTTACCCGGGAGGGAAGATATGGAATTTACCTTGACCGAAGAACAAAAAATGATTTACGAGCAGATCCGGGCTTTTGCCGAAAAGGAGATGGCCCCGACCGCCCTGGAGCGGGACGAGAAGCAGATTTTTGACCTGAAGCTCTGGAAGAAGATGGGCGATATGGGGATCCTGGGGATGCCCTTCCCCACTGAGTACGGCGGGCAGGGGCTGGGTGCCCTCACCACCTGCGTTGCCGGGGTGGCCCTGGGCCGCGGCGGGGCGGATGGGGGGATGACCATGTCCTGGGGAGCCCACTCCATCCTCTGCGGGGTGCCGATCTGGCGCTGCGGGACCGAGGAACAGCGGAAAAAATTCCTCCCTAAGATCTGCTCCGGCGAATGGATCGGCGGGATGGGGATGACCGAACCCAACGCCGGAAGCGACGCCACCCACGTCCAGACCCGGGCGGTCAAGAAGGGGAACAAGTACATCTTGAACGGTTCCAAGACTTTCATCACCAACGGACCTCCCGGCCACCAATTCATTGTCATCGCGGTCACTTCTCCGGAGAAGAAGACCTTTGGGCTCTCGACCTTCATTGTCGAGAAAGAGTTCAAGGGCTTTGCCGCCGGAAAACATATGGATAAGCTCGGCCAGCGGACCTCTCCCACCTCCGAGCTTTTCTTCGAGGACTGCGAGGTGCCGGAGGAGAATCTGCTCGGCGACCTGGACGTGGGCTTCGTGAACGTGGCCCGGACCATCCTGGCCTGGGAACGTTCCTGCCTCCTGGCCCCGGCGGTGGGCGGGATGGAATCGGCCCTGGACCGGTGTACCAAATACGCCAAGACCCGGGTCCAGTTCAAGCGCCCGATCTCCGATTTCCAGGCCATCCAGCACATGCTGGTGGACATCAAGATATCTTACGAGGTGGGTAAGAACCTGGTTTACCGGACGGCTTGGATGATCGACCAGGGCCGGGAGCTCGAGGCGATGCGGGAAGCCGCTATCGGCAAGCTTTTCGTCTCGGAAGCGGCGATCAAGACCTCCTACCTCGCGATCCAGATCCACGGCGGCTACGGCTACATCAAGGAATACCCGGTGGAGCGGGGTTTCCGGGATTCCCGGCTTGCGACCATCGGGGGCGGAACCTCCGAGATTCAGAAATCCATCATTGCCCGCACCCTGATGAGCTTCAGCTCGTAGGCTGACAAGAAAGAAAAGGGAGGAAACATGTTCGATTATACAATCACTCCGGAACAGGTAGAGATTCAAAAAAGTTTTCGGGATTTCTGCGAAAAGGAAATCGCGCCCAAGGCCGAGAAGCTCGACCGGGAGGCGATCTTCTGCACCGACAACATCCGGGCCCTGGGGAAGTACGGCTACATGGGGACGGGGATGCCCAAGGAGTTCGGCGGTTCGGCCCTGGGGTGCTTGACCTTCTCCATCGCCGGAGAGGAGCTCTCCAAGGCCTGCGCCGCCACCTATCTCTCCTCGGGGGCGAGCGTCGGCCTCGCCGGGATCCCGATCATGATTTTCGGCACCGACGCGCAAAAGAAGAAATATCTCCCCGACCTGATCAAGGGAACCAAGTTCGGGTGCATGGCGATGACTGAGCCCCACTGCGGTTCCGATGTCCAGTCGCTCAAGACCCGGGCGGTCCGGAAGGGAGACAAGTACATCCTGAACGGGACCAAGATGTTCATCACCAACGGGCCGATCGCGGACATCGCGCTGATCTACGCCAAGACCGATCCCACCAAGGGATACTCGGGGATCTCCTGCTTCGTGGTGGAGAAGGGGACCAAGGGTTTCAGCGTGGGCAAGCCCCTGGACAAGCTGGGGGTCCGCGGGAGCCCCACCTCCGAGCTGATTTTCGAGGACTGCGAGATCCCGGCCGCCAACCTGGTCGGCAGCGAGGGCGGCGGGTTTATCCAGTGCATGCAGAGCCTGGTCCCGGCCCGGATCGGGATGGCGGTGTACTCGCTGGGGATCGCGGAGGCCTGCCTGGAGGAATCGATCAAATACGCGACCGAGCGGGAGGCCTTCGGCAAGACCATCGCCAGTTTCCAGGAGATCCACTTCAAGATCGCCGAGATGAAGATGGCCACGGAAGGCGCGCGGCTGGTCACCTACGAGGCGGCCTGGAAGCTCGACCAGGGCATTCCCGACAGTACCCTGGCCTCGGTGGCCAAGCTTTACGCCTCCGAGACCTGCACCAAGATCGCCTCGGACGCGGTCCAGATCCACGGCGGCTACGGCTACATCAAGGAATACAAGGTGGAGAGGCTCTACCGCGACGCCAAGCTCGGTGAGATCGGCGAAGGGGCGAGCGAGATCCAGCGGATGATCATCGCCCGGGACATCATCGGCACGTACTAAAAAAGCAAAGCGCAAAGAGCATAGGGCATAGAGCAAAACGGAAAAAATTACAGCGTCATTCCGCACTTGATGCGGAATCCAGTTATTTGTTAGGTCTGGATTCCTGCTTTCGCAGGAATGACAAATAGGAAATTAAGACTTTGGTTTTATATATACCCTGTTGTTCCTGACAGGGGGCAGTTCATTATTTAGAAGAGGAGGCAGCAGGTGGAACGAAAGGTGGCGATTGTGGGTTGGGCCCAATCCCCTATCGTGGAGCGGGACGAGCGGATCCACAAAACCGAAATGATCTCCCGGACCGTGGCGGCGGCCCTCTCCAAGAGCGGGCTTTCCATCGGGGACATCGACACGGTCATCAGCGCGAGCTGCGACACGATGGACGGGGCCAGCATCTCCAACGTTTTCGTGGTCGAGTCCATGGGGGCTTTCATGAAGGAGGAATCCAAGGTGGAAGAGGACGGCGCTTACGCCGCTCTCTACGCCTATCTCCGGCTGCTCACCGGCCACCATAAGACGGCGTTGATCGTGGCCCACGGCCGGGTGGACACCCCTCCCCAGTTTTATTCCTGGATGATGACCGATCCCTTCCTCCTCCGCCCCCTGGGGGTGGAGATGGTTTCGGCCTTCGCCCTCCAGGCCCGGAGCTACCTTTCCCGGTATAACCTGGACGAGCGGCCGGCGGCCAAGGTGGTGGTGAAGAACCGGGCCAACGGCGTGAGAAACCCCAACACCCAGGTTAGGATCCCGATCAGCGAGGCGGAGGTCTTAAAATCGCCGGTTCTGGCTTCCCCGATCAAGCTGGCCGACGCCTCCCCGCGATCGGAGGGAGCCTGCGCCCTGATCCTGGCCAACCGCGACCTGGCCCGGAAAATCACCCCCGACCCGGTCTGGATCGAGGGGGTCGGCTACAACCACGACCTTTATTACCTGGGGCACCGGGACCTGGCCCGGCCCGAATCGCTGGCCCGGGCGGCCCAGATGGCCTACGCCCAGGCCGGGATCAAGAACCCGCTGAAAGAAACCGATTTCGCCGAGGTCTACGAGCCTTTCTCCTTCGCAGAGCTGATGCTTTACGAGGGACTGGGCCTGGCCGAACCCGGGGAAGGTCGGAAGCTGGTAGAGAAAGGAATCGCGAATCTAAATGGGGCTTATCCCGTGAATGCCTCGGGAGGGGCGCTCTGCGGGAACCCGATTTTCGTCACCGGCCTGATTCGAATAGTCGAGGCGGCCCGCCAGCTCACCGGGAAGGCGGGAGAATACCAGATTAAAAAGGACATCCGCCGGGGGGTGGTGCACGCGACCAGCGGTTTCTGCCTCCAGTCGAATATCGTCTATGTCCTGGGCCGGGATGAAGCCAAGCCGAAACCGGTCAAGGTTCAAAAACAGGTTAAGGCCAAAGCTAAGGTTAAAACTATGGCCAAGCCAACCAGGAAAAAAAGGCTAGGCGTAAATAAAAACGCTTAAGTTACTGCAAATAACATTTTTTATTAAGATGTCATTCCCGTCCCGCATCAGAGTGCGGGATAAACTCCAGCGGGAATCCAGAAGAAGGAGGATGGATTCCCCCGGAGCAAGTCCGGGGCAGGCTTAGTCAAGCCCGGAAGGACAATCAATTTAAAGGGGTTTCGGACACTGGATTTATTTTGAGAAATTAAGGAGGTTTTATATGGGACGAAGGGTAGCGGTAGTCGGGGTCGGGATGACTGAGAACAAATCCCACTGGGATTGCAGCATGCCGGCCCTTTACCGGCTGGCGGTAACCCGGGCCCTTGCGGATTGCGGTCTTACCCATCGGGACATCCAGGCGATTTCCTTCGGGCATTCCCCGGAGTATTTCGAGGGGATCAATCACCCGGAGAAATGGCTGGCCGAGGCCTGCGGCGGTTACCTGAAGCCGGTTTTCCGGATCCATACCGGCGGAACGGTGGGCGGCTCGACGGCGATCGGGGGATATTACCTGGTGGCCTCGGGGATGTTCGACGTGGTCCTGGCGGTTTCCGGGAACAAGCTGAACGAGACTGCCTCGGCCCAGATCGGCCTAGGGACGGTTTACGACCCGATCATGGGGCGGCAGTTCAACACCGGGGCGCCCTCGGCGGTGGCCCTGCAGTCGCTCCGCTACATGTCCAAGTACGGTTACGACGAGGATTACGGCATCCGGGCGGCGGTGCAGAACCGCCAGAACGCCATGAACAATCCCTACGCCCAGCTCAAGATCCCCGGCTACAACTTCGAGATGGCCAAGAGCACCCCGATGCTCTGCTACCCCTTGCGGCTGGCCGACATGTGCCCTACCTCGGACGCGGCCTGCGCCATGATTTTCGTCGCGGAGGACCGGGTCAAAAAAATCACCGATAGGCCCGCCTGGGTCAAGGGCACCGCGGCGGTCTCGGCCGGGGTTTATTACGCGGACCGCGACTGGGCGGTCCCGATCGAGCTCCGGAAGGCGGCCGAGATTGCCTACAAGCAGGCGGGGATCAAGGATCCTTTGAAGGAACTGGACGTGATTGAGCTCTACAACGCTTTTTCCTGGCAGGAGCTGGTCTGGTATGAAGGCATCAAGCTTTGCGACTGGGGCGAGGGCGGAAGACTTTTCGACAAAGGTATCACCGCGATGACCGGGAGCCTGCCCTCCAATCCCTCCGGAGGGGTTCTCTGCGCCAATTCGATCGGCGCCGCCGCCATGTTCCGGAAGGCCGAGGCGGCCCTGCAGGTGATGGGGAAGGCCGGGGCCCGGCAGGTCCAGGGCGCCAAGCTTTCCCTTGGACACGGCTGGGGCGGGGCCATCCAGTTCCACACGATCATGATTTTTGGGAGTGAGAAATAGCAAAGGGCAAATTGTATTTACGATTGACGAATGACGATTGACGAGTGGAAACCAAATAGATCAAAAAAAGGAAATTTAATCTACAATCGTCAATCTGCAATCGTAAATTAAATTAGTTGATCAGGGAGGGAGGAAAGCATGGAGTCGAATCAATACCGGGTTTTGGAAGGGAACATCTCGGTTCCTTACCGCTGGACCCCGGGGGATATCTACGGCCGGTTTCTCGGCGGGCTGAAGGAAAAGAAGATCCTGGGTTTCCGCTGCCCCGAGTGCAAGAAGGTCTACGCACCCGCCACCGATATCTGCACAGCCTGCTACTACGGGTTCAAGCCGGAAGACCAGGTGGAGCTTCCCGATTCCGGGGTGGTGAAAAGCTTCACCGTGGTCCGGGCCAACCTCTGGCCGCCCAGGCCCGATCCTGAGGTGGTGTCGAAGGCCATCGCCCCGACCAAGCTGGTTGATCATCCCTTGCTCTGGCCGCCCGATCCCCCCTACGCGCTGGTGGCCGTTCGGATCGAGGGGGCGGATACCGATTTCATCCATATGGTTAAAGGGGAGAAGAACCTGGGGAAACTGAAGGTCGGGTCCAAGGTCAAGGCGGTCTGGGGCGAGCAGAGGGAAGGGTATCTCCTCGACCTGGACCATTTCGAAGTCGTTTAACCAGTGGCAAATAAAATTGCGGAATGCGGATTGCGGAATGTACCAAATTTACGATTGACGGATGACGATTGACGAGTGAAAACAAAAGACTCAATGGACCCAATAGCGTTTCTGATGTTTTGTGAAATTTTCTGTTTATAACTTTAAACTCGAAACCCGAAACTGAATGGGGGAGGATGAGATGAGCGAGATAATCAAGAGCGTGAAGCGGACCAATTACGTTCCTTACCGCTGGGTATATGGTCGGGACCTATCCCGGTTTTTCCTCGAAACCAAGAATCATAAAAAGCTCTATGGGGTTCGCTGTACCAAGTGCAAAAAAGTCCTGGTTCCTCCCGTCGAGGTCTGCGGGGTCTGTTTCGCCCCCACGGACAAACAGTGGATTCCCGTCAGCGACCATGGGGTCCTCAACACCTATACCGTGGTCAATCTTTCCTTCCCCGGCCAGCCCACCAACCCTCCCTACGCCTGCGGGCTGGTCCAGCTGGACGGGACGGATAACCTCTTCAGCCATATGATCGGCGAAGTGGAATTCGAGAAGATCAAGCCGAACATGCGGGTCCAGGCGGTCTGGAACCCGGAGCCCAAGGGCGATCTTTTTGACATCAAGTATTTCAAGCCAGAGGAGAAGTAATTCCCTGCTTTGTAGATTTTTATTTTTCCTATTTTCCAAAAAATATTCGTTTTGAATTCCGTCAGGCCGGGGGTCGGCTTTTCCTTGCTTTTACGAAGGGGCTTTGAGATCATTACCCGCAAAGACTCCAATGCGAAAAATAGATTTCTTAATCCGCTTTGCGCTTGGCCTCTCGGCTTTGCTCGGGGTAAACGCTTTACTCTTTGCTCTTCCGGCTTCGGCCGGAGCGTCCGATCCCAGGATCGTGACCCCCGACTCGGCCGCCCTGGACCGGAATAACAACAAGATTTCAGACCTCCTGGAGCTGGATCTCGGGCTTTCTCCCTCCGGCCCGGCGGACTTTTTTATCACCAGCGTCCCAAACCTTCCGACCCGTCCGGACGAACCCATTGAGGTTTTAATTGACCTTTCCGCCCCGCCGGAGGCGTCGGACCTGGAAAAGATACTTGGCCAGGGCGGCTCGATACTGGGGAAATGGCAGGATCTGGTTTACGCGCTGGCGGTCCGCCTGCCCCGGGCGGAGATTGCCAACCTCATTCAAGAATCCGAGCGGGTGGTCTGGGTGGAGGGGATTCCGCGGTCCCGGTCCGCACTTTTCCGGGCGGTCAACCACATCCGGGTCCGGGAGGTATGGAAGGGCGGCGGGGGCCTGGGAACCGGTTACACCGGTTCGGGCCAGGTGGTGGCGGTCTTGGACACCGGCATCGATGACAGTCATCCCGATTTGGCGGGGCGGATAAAATACTGGGAGGATGTGGTCGGCGACCCCGACCACCCCGAAAATCCCCCCGCGGTCGATCCCTTTGACAAGAACGGCCACGGCACCCATGTCTCCGGGATTGTCGCCGGGAGCGGGGAAGCGGTGGGGAGCGAAAACGTCCCGGTTTCTTTCCCCGGCTTTTTTCCCAGCCAGGAGGGATCCGGTTACATCGAACCGATACCAGTCCTTACGGCTTCAGTCCGGTCCCTGCAGGCCCGCCTCTGGGCGGAAAAAGTGAGGGGAAGCTACTATTTTACCGTCGAAGACGAAAACCAGAATCGAATCATGGATGAGAAAATCACGGCCGATGGTACGGAGATAAAGAGCGTCAACCTCCAGGGCGACGGGGTTATTTACGCCATTTTCTCCACCGATGACCTGGACCCGGTTCAGAGCGCGGGAAGCTTTTATGTCGGCCAGGTTATCATCCCCTACGACAGCTACGAGGACGGGTTTAACCTGATGCGCGGGGTCGCCCCCGGGGCGGAAATCGCGGCTTACAAGATTCTCGATAACGAAGGCATCGGGAACGCGATTTACTTCGTCCAGGCTCTCGAGTCGATTTCGAACCAGGCGGAATCCCTGGGGATCGTGGCCGTCAACGCCAGCCTGACCTTCGATATCCCTACCCAGACCTTGGATACCACGGTGGAGAACCTGGTCCAGGGAGGGGTCGCCTTCGTGACCGCCGCCGGGAATGACAGGACAATAAATATCGTCTCGCCGGGAACCGCCCCCCTTTCAATTGCGGTAGGGGCGATGACCCTGGAGGACAAGCTGACCGATTATTCCAGCCCGGGGGGAAACCGGAAGCCGATCAAGCCGGATGTGGTCGCCCCCGGGGGCGGGGGACAGGACTTGAGCTACATTTTCTCGGCCGACGCCAACGATACCGATTCTTCGGAGGGCACGAGTAAAAAGGTGCAATTTTTTTCCGATCGTTTTCCCAACGACTACCAGGGCAAGATCGGCACTTCCCAGGCGTCCGGCTTTGTTTCCGGGCTGGTGGCCCTCCTGGCCGAGGCCAGGGGAAACTGGATCCACGGGACCCCGGAGGCCCCGAAATGGGCCAAGCAGTTAATCCTGATGACCGCCAGCGAGATCAACCAGGGCGAGATTGACGCTTACGCTCCCACCCTGGGCCGGGCCGTTTCCCCGAAAGACAACCGGGAAGGCTATGGCCGGATCAACCCGGAAGCCACCCTGGAAGCGGCGACCCTCACCTACGGGTTGGGGAATCAGGCCCAGGCTTATCTTGACTCGAAACTGGGGGGGAAAAGGGTCTGGGCCCGCGCCCTGGAGCTGGACCGGGCCAACGAATACACCTTTATCCTGCAGAACCCGACCCAGGCGGATTTTGACCTGTATCTCTACGAAAGCGCCCCGGATGAAAACGGAGAGCCGGTCATTGCCGCTTACAGCGTCCGGGACGGATATGAAGATGAAAGAATCGGTGGTTTTCGCCCGGATCAGAGCGGAAAATTTTACCTGGCGGTAAAGCGCGTTTCCGGGTTCGGCCAGTTCAACCTGACCAGCGAAATGAAGGTATATAAAAGCCCGGCATGCGGGTGCGGGATTCTGCTAGTTTCCCAAGGTGACCGGGAACCGGAGGGCCTGGTGTTGCTGGCGGGCCTGGCGTTTTTTCTCGGCCCGATCCTCATTATCAAACTGAGAGCAAGGCGCAAGGAGCAAGGCGCAGGGAGCAAAGGACAGGTCAAAGCTCAAAGGTGAAAGGTCAAAGGGAAAAACCCCGACACAGACACCGACACCGATACATAAATATTTATAAAGGAGATAACAATGAGCAATTTTTATCGCTGGCCGGGGGAAAAGCAGAAGGATTGGGCGGTTAAAAATCTCATTAAATATATCAAGAATTATGTTTACCCGTATCATCCCTATCTGCGGAAACTTTATAAAGACAACGGTATCAACCCCTCCGGTCTGCGGGACTATTCAGATATCCAAAAAATACCGATTATCGAAAAAGCCGACTATCGGAAGGATAACCTGGCCTTCATTCTCCAGCCTAAGTTCCCCGGCCGGGAGAAGATGGCCCTTTACGATACCGACTACATCTCCAAGAAGCTTATCCTCAAGTACGTGCTGCAAGCCATCTTTAACCATCCCAAGGATTACGTCGGGCTCTGGCGGAAGATGAGTTTTAAGGAGGGCAAGGTGGGCCGCCGGGTGGCCCTGGAGTGGATGCCGATGCATTTTCACGCCAGCGCCGGCTCCACCGGCGATCCCACCCCGGCGCTCTACACCCACTACGAGTTCCGCAACGTTCTCCCCGAGCTCTGCGCCAACGTTTATCTCGAACCAGACACCCGGCATCCCGATGACCCCCTGGTCCGTTGGGACACCCGGCTCTTCAACCTCTTCCCGGGGGCGCCCCACCTCGCGTTTTTCCAGGCGGTGATCACCAAGATGCTGACGGGTTTTTCCTCCTTTGACACCTTTGGGGGAAAGGTCATCCCGACCGAGCACCAGATCCGGCTCTTCGCCCAGGGAAAGTTCAACCACATCTCCACCATGCCTTCATATTTCACCTATTGGCTTCGGAAGGCGGTGGAGATGCGCGAAAAGGGGGAGATCCCCGACCTGCCCCAGTTTGAGGGGGGGCTCTGCGCCGGGGAGCCCATGACCAAAGAGCAGAGAAAGTATTTCAAGGACCTCGTGAAAATACTGGGGGCGCATCCCCGCTTCCGGGTGATCGAGGGAATGGGGATGACCGAGTCGAAGTGGGCTTTCATGGAGTGCGACGAGGAGACCGGGATTCACCTGAACCCGAAATTTTATCTGTGGGAGCTTCTGGACCCGGAGACCAAAAAACCGGTGCCGGAGGGTGAACCGGGGGTTTTAACCTTCAGCCACATCGGCTGGCGGGGGACGGTATTCATCCGCTACTACACCGGGGATCTCATCCGGGGCGGGATGAGATGGGACAAGTGCCCGAAGTGCGGGTACACCTATCCCCGGATCACGGGTCCGATCCAGCGGGTGGTCAAGGATTTCACCAAGATCAAGGGAACCCGGGTGTCACTCGCCGACCTGATCGCCACCGTCCGTGATATGCCGGGGGTATCCAGCTTCCAGGTGGTGATCGACAAGGAGATTCCCGGGGACCAGTTCTCCCGGGACGTACTGGTCCTGAGAATCACTCCCAAGCCGGACGCGAAGAAGGAGGCCCTGGAACGCCGCTTGAAAGAAAAGGTCAAGGGCGTGACCGAGGTTACCCCGGACCAGATCATCTGGGAAGACGACGAGAAGAAGCTCGAGGCCGAGCTTTTCGAGAGGACGGGGATCAAGGCGGATTACATCGTGGATAAAAGGCCGGTGCACATATAGCAGAGGGCATAGAGCAAAATGCAGAGAGCAGAGAGCAGAGAGCAAAGAGCAAAGAGCAGAGGGTCCAAAGCAAAAAGACCAACAGGAGGCTTGAATATTTAATCGAACCTAACTATAAGGATAATATAACTCGCAAAAGGAATTTTATACTCCAAATAATGAAGAAAACCAATTTGCCGAAAGTTTTTTTTCTTTTGGCCTTCATGAGTTCGTGTGTTTTTCTTAAACCCGCCTCCGCTCAGTTTGAAGAGGAAGAATTTTTCAAGGTCGATGAATGGGTGGAAACCGTGTCGAAAAGGCTGCAGAGAATCGAGCGGGCTCCCGCGGCGGTGACGATCATCAACGCGGAGGAAATCCGGGAGTCGGGGGCCAACAACCTGGGTGATCTCCTGCGCCGGGTTCCCGGGCTGGAAGTGATGAGCATTTCCCCCGGCGATTTCGAGATCGGCGCCCGCGGAATGAACAAGCCCATGGAGAACGGGGTTTTGGTCCTGGTCGATGGCCGTTCCATCTACCAGAATTATTTTGGGATTGTGGTCTGGTCTAAAATGGATATTCCCCTGGAGCAGATCGAGAAGATCGAGGTAGTGAGGGGCCCGGGTTCCGTGTTGTATGGAGCCAATGCCTTACACGCGGTGGTGAATATCATCACTCAGACGCCCGGGAGCTCACCGGGGACCTCCCTGTCGATCACCGGCGGGCCGGGGACGATCATCGGGACCATGATGGATTCCGGAACCTGGGGGAAAGTCAGCCACCTGCTCTCGGCGGGCTGGACCCAGCGGGGGAGTTATGAGCATTACGATAAAATCTCCGTCCAATATCCGCGAGGCCGGGCGGCCTTGAATTTTGATCTGGGAAAAAACGGGAATATTCAGCTGGAAGCCGGAATGGACGGGGGGAAGTACGAATCTTTCCACGACGCGATCGGGATGATCAAGGCGTTTTCCGTGACCCAAAACGTGATGGCCAAGTATTCTCGGCCGGACTTTTACGTCCGGACCTTCTGGAACGCGATGGATGCCAACCGTTATCACGCTCCCAAAACCCTTTTTGACGATCTGGAAGTCTTGCCGGGGATTACCATCAGGCCGGCCGAGGGCTGGCAGCTGGATACCGGAATGGAGTCCAACGAGCTCGATTTCGAGACCCAGAAGATTTTGGAATTGGGAAAATCGCAGCTGATCACCGGGGGGGCGAGCTACCGTTATGTTACCGTCAAATCATCCTCGATGAAAAATTATGAGACCCAGGATCTTTTCGGGGCCTATCTCCAGCATGAATTTAATTTTCGGAACCTGGTCAATTCTTATCTGGGGGCTCGTTGTGACTACCACCCTTTGACCGGATTCAACCTCAGCCCGCGAGGAAGTGTGCTTCTTTCTCCGGTCTCCGGGCATGTTTTTCGGTTTTCCGCCGGGAGATCTTTCCGGAATCCCACTTTCACGGAAGCCTATTTTGCCACCGACGTGCCCCTGAATATCGGCACTATCTCTTTTACCGGAGATCCGAACCTAAATCCGGAAGAGTTGATTTCCTATGAGGCGGGTTACTATACGGACCTTTTCCGGGGCATGGTCAGAGGCAATTTGAGCCTTTTTTACAATCAGATTTCCAACCTGATGAGGGTCAGTTTTCCCTATGGGTTGATGGGCAGCGTGGCGCAAATGGCGAATGCATATAACGAGGAAGCCCGGGGGGTAGAAGCTGAGTTGAAGGTGGCTCCCTATTATTGGCTTTCGGAATTTGTCAATTACACTTTTACGGACGTGTATTTTACCGGGGTGAGGCAAGATGGGCAAATGGTAAACCCGAGCGAAGTGCCCAATTTTAACAAATCTGATCGTCGGACACCTCGCCATAAAATCAACGGCGGGATCACGGTCAATTTAAAGCATGGGATTTCTTCAACGGTCCTGGTCCATTACGTGGCGAGTACTTTTTGGCAACCCAACATAGATCGGAACATCATGAACACAGGGATAGGGATATTTCAGCTGGGAGAGTTGCCGGCCTATACCCTAGTAAATTTGCGGGTGGCCTATCGTTTCTGGCAGGGCCGGGCGGAGGCGTCGGTTTACGTGTTCAATCTCTTGCATGATACCCACAAAGAATATCCGAAATACGCCGAGACGATCGGCACCCAGGTTTCCGCCACGGCCCGGGTTACTTTCTAGTTTTTCGAAAACAATCTTCTCGAGAAAAAACCCCGAGATTTACCCGAAATAAATAAATCCTTAATCAATCCGGTCCGAAACCATCTGGCCGGTCATCTGGCCGGAGATCAGGCTGGCCGACTGGCCTCCCCCAGGGAAGCTCCAGGAGCCGGCCAGGTAGAGGTTCTTGATCGGCCCGGTGAACCGCATCCGCTTGAGCATGCTCTGCGCGGGCGTGGGTGCCCAGCCCATGAAGGAACCCTTATAGTTCAGGGTGTAGCGCTCCATCGTCAGGGGGGATCCGACCTCCATCACCTCGATGGCATTCCTGATCCCCGGGATCGTTTTTTCCGCGATGGCAATCATCCGGTCGGCGACTTGATTTTTCAGGTTATGGTAGGCTTCCCCGCCTTCGCCGGACTGCCAGCGGTTTTTCCAATCGTAGGGGGTGATCAGGGTGAGAACCACCACAGACTTGCCCGGCGGGGCGCAGGTGGGATCGGTATTGGAATAGAGGGCGATCCCGAGGGAAACCTTATCGTCGATTTTCATGGCCAGGTTGTTTTTCCACTGGCCTTCAGCGTCGTAATCCGGGTTATAGAAGATCTCGCCAATCCCGCCCAGGCCGATCTTGGACAGGTCCAGGTTCAGGCCCAGGTAAACCTCGGTCACGGAGATGCCCGGTTCCAGCCCCTTCACGTATTTGACGAATTTGGAGGAGAGATTCTGCTCCCCGACCAGGTCAATGTAAGTTGAGTAGCCATTGGCGTTGGATATGACATAGTCGGCGTAGATTTTCTGCCCTTTCTCGGTCTCGACCCCGACGGCTTTACCTTCCTGGATCAGGATCTTCTTAACCCGCGTGTTGAGCCGCACCTCCCCGCCCTTTTCCTGGATCACCTGGGCCAGGGCGTTGGAGACCGCCTGGGAGCCGCCCTGGAAGTGATACGCCCCGTACTTGTGGTAACTAGCCCACATGATCGCGAAATAAGCCCCGCTGGCCCGGGAGGCCGGGAGGCCCAGGAAATTGACCAGCTGGAAGACGGTGCTCTTGGCCTTGGGGTCCTTGATATACCTGTCCCCGATCTCCTGGAGCGTGGCATTGCGGTTTTTAATCAGGTCCCAGGCCATCAGGGGGACGAAGGGGTATTTGACCCAGCGGAGGAGAAAGAACTGATCCTGCAATTTCTGCAGTTTCTCGGTGGCCGAGCCGATCGCCAGAAGCTCATCCAAGAGCCGGTTGATTCCTTCCGCTGACCCGGGGAATTTCTCCCCCAGGACTTTCCGGTAGGCCGCCAGGTCGGAGGGGACATCAAGGGTCAGGTCGGGGTATACCAATCGGTAGATGGGCTCGATCTTGATGGGCTTGACCCGGTCGAGGATGCCGAGTTTTTTCAAAGCGCCCCGGGTGGTCCCGTTCTCATCCAGGCCGTCCATCATGTGGAGGGATACCTCGAAGCGATAGTCGCCCCGTTCGAAAGCGGTCATGTAGCCCCCGGGCTTGTCGTGCTGTTCCAGAACCAGGGTCTTGACCCCGTTTTGAGCGAGGGTGGCCCCGGCGCCGAGACCGCCGGCCCCCGCCCCGATCACCACCACCGGCCATTTTTCCGCCCCCGGGGGAGCCGTCCCGACGCCCTTGGACCCGCAGGAAAGGATCATGCCGCCCAAGAGGAAGGAAGCGGTCAGGAAAACATACAGACGATTTAGAAACCCTTTTGCGCTTACTGATGTTTTCAAATTTCCTCCTTTAGAGTTGACCGTTAATATTATTCACCGGTAAAAGTTCTTGCACAAGCGGGAAAATATTATACAATCTCCTGGAGACACCATGAACCTTAGTATTTTCATCCGGTGCGCCTCGGTTTTTTCGGCTTGCCTGGTTCTCAGCCTAGCCGCTTTTGCCTGCGGGGGGACCAAGAAGACCCAATACCTGCCCACCCATGAATCACTCAGGGGCCACCCGGTCCCCGCCTGGTTCCAAGACGCCAAGCTCGGCATCTTCGTCCACTGGGGTCCGGCCTCCGTCCCGGGATGGGCGCCCCTCACGGGAAGCCTGAACGAGGTTCTGGCGGAACACGGCTGGGAGTACTGGTTCGCCAACAATTCTTATGCCGAGTGGTACTGGAATTCCATGCAGATTGCCGGAAGCCCGACCGCGGAATACCACCTCTCCACCTACGGGGCTGATTTCGCCTATGAGGATTTTATCCCCGAGTTTAAGTCCGCCCTTCAGAACTGGGAACCCGAAAACTGGGTCTCCCTCTTCGCCCGGGTCGGGGCCAGGTACGTCGTCCTGGTCACCAAGCACCACGACGGGTTCCTCCTCTGGCCGAGCGAGAACCCGAACCCGCACCGGGAGGGGTATTTTTCCGAGCGGGACATCGTGGGCGAGCTGGCGCGGGCGGTGCGGGGAAAAGGGATGAGGTTCGGGATCTACTATTCGGGCGGGCTCGATTGGACCTTCGCGGATCCCGTGATCCGGAATGTGGGCGACCTCTTCGCCGCGATTCCCACCGGCGCGGATTACGCCGCCTATGCGGACACCCACTGGCGTGAGCTGATCGAGCGCTACCGGCCCGCGATTCTCTGGAACGACATCGGGTACCCGGCCGGGACCGATCTCTTCGCCCTATTTGCCGATTATTACAACCGGGTTCCCGACGGGGTGGTCAATAACCGCTGGGCGCAGAACCTCGCGGACGCGATGCTGGGCCTAACCGGCGACGAAGGGCTGGACCAGCAGATGCTCGAAAAGACCCATTTCGATTTCACCACCCCGGAATACAAGTCCCTCAACCAGGTCAGCAGTCTCAAGTGGGAATCCATCCGGGGGATGGGGTATTCCTTCGGCTATAACCGGCAGGAGGAGGTATCCACCGATCATCTGCTTACGGTTGATGAACTCGTGGACATGCTCGTGGATATCACGAGCAAGAATGGAAACCTGCTCTTGAATGTGGGTCCCCGGGCGGACGGAACGATTCCCGAACCCCAGACGGAGCGGCTCGAGGAGCTCGGGGAATGGCTGGCGGTGAACGGGGAAGCTGTTTTCGAAACCAGGCCCTGGACCCGGGCCGAAGGCCGGGCCGACGGCGGCACGGTCCGGGTGCGGTTCACCCAGAACGCAGGCCCAGACAGATTGTACGCGATTCTGCTCGACCGGCCGGCGGGGGGTGAGGTGGCGATCGAATCCCTTAAGTTAAAGCCCGGGACCAGGGTGCGCCTACTCGGGAATCCGGATGAACTCAAATATTCCCAGGCCGGGGAAAACCTGGTGATAACCCTGCCCGCGGGGCTTTCGGTCTCTGCGGCTTACGCTCTGCGCATCAACCCCCGGCCATAGAAGGCGGCGGGCCGACGCGGGTGGTTGAACCGGGAGGGGTGTAATGGGGAAGAGGGCTGATGATGAGATTTGACCGGTCAAAGATATTTCTTCTTTTCGGCGCGGTTTGGCTCGCCGCCGGCTGCGGGGGAGGAAACGTTTCCCGCGGCGCCGCCGAGGTGACTATTCCTCCTTATCCTTTCTGGTCCAACACCGCCTTGACGGTCGACGAGGAACAAATCACGCAAGTCGCTTCGGCCTATTGCTGGAGCCAGGGGCCGTTGGCGACCAGCGAGGATTTCTGGCTGGGATACCTGCCACTCGAGGCCATTGATGATCTTGGGGCGGAGGAGGCCACCCGGGTGGGCGGAGGGGTCTGAGAAAACTTTCTCTCGGGTTCGGGAATGGAGCCCGGCGCCTACCGGCTGGTTTCGCGGCTTTCCTCCGGCTACATCCTGGTCGCGGAGGCGGCCGTCTTCGCCGTGGCCACCGGCCTGGCGGAGAAAGACCCCGTCCAGGCGCGGGCGGGGATCAGGCTCGCGGCCGGGCTCCTGGTCTGGTTGGGGAGTTATTTTTACGGGCTGCTCTCCGGCGGCGCTCAGGCGGGGAGTTTCCCGGGCTTGATCTGTCCTTTTATCGAAAAACCAGAGGAACATTAATTAGTTTTTTCCCTTTCTCGCTCTTCTCGCCTTTCTCACTGGTAATTAGATTTGGTAAACTTGACGGACCAAATAGACTAAACAGACCACCCTACTTCGCTAAGGCTTCGTAGGGCAGGGACAGACCAAACAGACTAGATAGACCAAATGAATCTGCATGAGCTTTTCCATCCCCGTTCCGTGGCCCTGGTGGGGGCCTCTGGTAATCCCCTTTCCGGGGGGTACGCATACGCCACCCACCTGGTGGAGGATTTCCAGGGCGAGCTTTATCTTATCAATCCCAACGTGGATGAAATCCTCGGGAAAAAAACCTATCCGAGTCTCTCCGCGGTTCCCGGGCCGATTGATTATTTGATTTCCAGCATCGCGGCGGACAAGGTTCTGCCGCTCCTCCCCGACTGCGCGAAAAAGAAAGTGAGAATCATTCATTTCTTCACCGCCCGGATGTCGGAAACCGGACGGAGCGAGGGAAAGCAACTCGAGCAAGAGATAACCCGGAGGGCAAAGGAACTCGAGATCAGATTCCTCGGACCGAACTGCATGGGGGTTTACAATCCCCGGGTCGGGCTCACCTACGGGTACTGGTTTCCTCCCGAGTCCGGCTGGGTGGGCGGCATCTTTCAGAGCGGGGGCGCTTCCACGGATTTCATCCACTACGGCGCGCTCCGGGGCCTGCGTTTCAGCCAGGTGGTCAGCTACGGGAACGGCGCGGACATCGACGAGTCGGACCTGCTCGAGCATTTCGCCGCCGACCCCGAGACCCGGGTGATCGCAATTTATATCGAGGGAGTGAAGGACGGCCGGAAGTTCATCCGGGCCCTGGCCCGGGCGGCGAGATCCAAGCCCGTGGTGGTGCTGAAAGGAGGCAAAGGGGTGGCGGGAACCCGTTCCGTCCTTTCCCACACCGCCTCGCTGGCCGGCCGGGAGGAGATCTGGCGGTCGGTTCTCCGGCAGGCGAAGGTTTCGGGGGGGGAGACACTCGGGGAGCTGTTGGACCAGGTCCTGGCCTTCAGTTTCCTGCCCGAATTCACGGGAAGGCGGACGGCGATCGCCGGGGGAGGGGGCGGGAAAAGTGCCCTCTCGGCCGATATCTGGGAGGCCGCCGGCTTCGAGCTTCCCGACCTGCCCCCGGAGATGCGGGAGAAATTGAAGGAAACGGCCTCCGGGGTGTGGGACTGGATCAAGAACCCGGTGGACCTGTCCATCCTGCAGGACAGCCCGGTCTTGCCGGAACAGCTCTTCGGGATGATGGACGAGAACCGGGTCTTTGACGTTTTCGTTTTCAACTTGACCGAGGATGATCCGATCCCCGGAGAAATGTGGAGGCTCTGGGCCGGGGAACAGGCGGACGGGGTGATCCGCTTTCGGGACCAGAGTAAAAAGCCGGTGGTGGCGGTGATCGCGACCGGAGAGGTCAGCGAAGCGGAGATGAAAGAGTGGCGCTGGGGAATGATCGGAGAGGTCAGGAAGCGTTTTATCAACGCGCGGATTCCGGTCTTTTCCTCCCCCGAACGCGCCGCCCGGTCGGCATTTCAGGTTTCCGAATACTACCGCCGCCGGTCAACCTGAGACTAATCTTTGCGAACGTAGAAAAATCCCTCACCATACCTAATATTTTTCATAAAACTATTATTTTACCCAGTTTTCGATTTTTAGCTGTTTGATCCGGCGGAAATGTTTTTCATTTCCAGTCACGAGAACGGCATCTTGCGCCAGGCAGGTGGAGGCGATCAAGAGGTCCGAATCGCTGATCAATTCACCTTTTGATTTCAATTCCGCCTTCAATTCTCCGAAGTGTTCAGCGATTTCCTCGTCCACTGGAATAATCCGGCTAACGGCGAAAATATTTTTAAGATTCAGAAGGTTCCGTTCCCTTTCCTGGGAGTGATATGCGCCAAAGTAGAGCTCCCCCACGGAAATAGCGGAAATAATAATGTTTTTATCTCCAACCCGGTTTAAATTATCCCTAATCCGCTGATTTCCCTTAAAAAGATAAATCAGGATATCCGTATCAAGCAGGTAGATCATAATTTGACCTTTTTCAACCTGACATTTTTTGCCCGGGACTCCCGCACCTGCAGAATCAGTTCCTCGGCGGTTTCCCGGCCCTCCCAGCACCCGAAAAAACGATCGTATTTGCCGGCGCCGGCGGTTTTGTTCTCATTCGGCAGACCGGCGGCGAGGGTATTTTCCAGGATAAGCTGGATTACCTGGGAACGGCTGCGCTTTTCCCTGCGGGCGATTTCCTCAACCTGGCGAAGAATTTTTTCCTCGAGATAAACGCTAACCTGCATGCTTTTATTCTCCTTTTAAATCTATATGTTTGTAACAAACATAAACAATTTGTATCAGTTTGTCAAATGAGGTTTGCGAAAAGGGGCAATGTGGTTTTTTTTATGAAAGGTTTTTTAATGTCCCGCTCTATGAGCGGGGTAAAAATAAGTCCCTCCCCCTTGAGGGGGGAGGGTGGGGTGGGGGTGATAAAATATTTTTCACCCTCCCCTCTATCCCCTCCCATCGAGGGAGGGGAGGTGGTCTTTGGATGGATTTTGAAGCCCCGCTCACAGGGCGGGGTAATTCACTTTTTCCGGACCACCCCGATCACGTTGGGGAGGGGCCAACCCTTCGAAATATTCTCGACATTTCCTAACCCGGTTTCATAGCTGCCCAGGAATTCAAAAACCTTATTTTTGGTTTGAAAGTAGAGCTGGGCCTCGGGGCCGCCCTCGGTATACATCATCCGGTCAATCTCCAGCGAAAGGCCGAGCAGGATATTAATCAGATCGTGGGTACTGTAGGGGGAGCGGACATGGATGAAGAGCACCCGGGATTTGCGGTCGAGGCCGACCGCGGTTGTGCTCCATTTCCTCGGGCTTTCTTTCCAGACGTTCTGGCCCGAGCAGGAGATCATCCGGATGCTCTGCACCAGGGTCTGATACTGATTCCGCCAGAAGGAGAAATCATCACAATCCAGGTCAATCAGCTTCACCGGGGGAAGCGCGTCCGTTTCCGGATCAAAAACGAGGATGGTTTTATCCTTGGAAAAATAGGAATTGTTGACGTGGCCCCGGGTTTTCATCAAAGAAACACTTCTCAGAAAATCCTCCTGGTACATGCTGGCGTTGATGGCCGCGACCAGGCGGTAGCGTTCGGCCCATTCCCGGGCGCTCCGGGACTTTTTCTCGGGAGAGGCGGAAGCGTTGAGCAGGCGCAGCTGAAAGAATTTCAGGTCGATCCGTAAAACCCGGATGATTGAATCGCCGGATTCGGATTTTTGCGGGGCGGCGAATTCCGCCAGCTCGAGGCCCGGTTCCAGCTCCTGCCAGGCAGGAGAAGGGGAAGAAGAAAGAGAAGGATTTTCGCTTTTTACGGCGGGAGGAAAGGAAAAAAAAAGCAAAACGAATGTCAGGAGCGGGATATAGATCAATCGGTTTGAATCCGGTTGAGACATTGGCATAAAATTGGCATAAAATAAAAAGGTATTCAGACTATTATCCAAGGTTTCAATTAATCCTGCAATGAAAAAAATCTGTTTTTGGGTTCGAAAAAACAGCTGGACCGTGATCCCGGGGATGGGCCGGATGGGGGTGGCGGTTTTCCTCGTGGTGATGTCCCTGTTTCTCTCCTGCGGGGAGAAAAAAAGCCTGGATCCGGATCGTGACCCCGGGATTTTCGACCCGGCGGTCTGGCGCACGCCGCCCCCGGAATTCCGCCCCCACTTCCGCTGGTGGTGGCCGGGGGGGAGCGTTAAGGAGAATGAGCTCAGGCGGGAGTTGATACTTTTCCGGGACCAGGGCTTCGGTGGTGTGGAGATCCAGCCGTTCGCTTACGGCCTGGCCCAGGCCGATTTAATCTCCGACCCCGAGATCAAGACGGTCGGGACCGATTCCTTCTTCGAAAAGGTCGGGGCCGCCTGCCGGATCGCCCGGGAACTGGGCTTGACCGTGGATCTCACCTTCGGAAGCAGCTGGTCTTCGGGGGGTCCATTTATCCGGAAGGGCCGGGAGCGCCAGCTTTTAATTTCGACCCAGGAAGTAACCGGGCCGTCTGTTTTCGCCGGCGATATCCCGCCGGTCAAAAAGCCTAAGTACCAGGGCATTCTCGAATTGATGATGAACGCCATGGCTCCCTTCACCGGGGAAGCGGAACCGGTGGCGCTGACCGCGGCCCGGGTGATTGACCGGAACCGGGTGCCGGTCGAGATCGGGGAGATGGTGGATCTTTCGGATTACCTTTCCGGTTCGAACCTTTCCTGGCCCGTTCCCGCGGGGGAATGGATTGTTTTCGCCTTTTATGAAAACGAGACCGGTCAGCTGGTGATGAACCCGGCCTATCCCGGGGAGCACTCCGAATCGGTTGTTCTCGATCATCTCGATCGCACCGGGGTGGACGAATTGATTGCCGGCTTTGGGGAGCCAATGGTAAGCCGTCTAAAGGATTATATCGGAGGCACCCTGAAAAACATCTTTGTGGATAGTTTTGAGCTAGTCGGCGAACTTCCCTGGACCACCGGGTTCGGAGAAAAGTTTTTCTCCTCCAGAGGGTATAATCTCGAGCCGTATCTTCCTCTGCTCTTCCGGGAATACGGTGAGGTTAAATGGCTGGAGGCAGTGGGACCGAGCCGGACCCTTTTCTCCGCCGGCGAGATCGCCGGGAGGGTGCGCGAAGACTATGAGGAAGTCCGTGGCCAACTATTCCGTGATGAATATATCCGCCCCCTGGTGGAATGGGCCCATGAAAATGGCCTCCGGGTGCGCCTGCAAAATCACGGCGGTTTTGAGGATTTTCTCGAGGGTTACGCCCTGGTGGACATCCCGGAGAGCGAGGGGCTTTACGCCGGGGGGAGCTACGACTTCCTCAAGCTCGCTTCCTCGGCGGCCCATACCGGGGGGAAAAGGTATGTTTCCTCCGAAAGCTTTGTCGCCCTGGTCGAGGATCCCCAAGGCCTGACCCGGGATGATTTCTACCTCCTGGCCGGGAGAGCCCTGTCCGCCGGGATCAATAAAATCATTCATCACGGTTTCCCTTATCTTTATTACCGGCAGGACGGGTCCCGCTGGTATCCCTTCGCGGGAGCTTACGCTCCCACCCTGGGGATGAGTTTCACCTTTTCCAGTTTCAGCGACGAGGACCACCCGGTTTGGCCGGATTTTCCCGGCCTGAATACTTATATCGCCCGGCTGGCTTATGCCTTTTCCCGGGGGGAACCCCGGTCCGAGATCGCCTGGTTGTATCCAGAGCGGGTTTTTCCTGATTTGGTCGCGACCAGCTACCAGGGGTTTTCCGCCGGTCAGGGTGACTCGCCGGTTACCGCCGCGCTTAAGGCGACCGGCCTGACCTTTGACCGGGTCAACCGCCAAAGTCTGACCGCCGCGGAAGCGGCAAATGGCCGGTTGAAAATCGGCGCGGCCGATTATTCCGCCCTCCTGATCACCGATCTCCGGGCCGCGTCACCGGAGCTTCTGGAAACCGTCGAAGCGGTGGCTCGGGCGGGGATCACGGTGGTGGTGCTGGGGGGGCTGCCTCTGCGGGCGCCAGGTTTCGGGCCGGCCGGTTCAGGGGATCTGGAGGTCGCGGCCATCGCCGAGCGCCTGGCGGGGGAGGTGACGGGAGTGGCCCAGCCGGACGAACTGGGAAAGGTTTTTTCCGCCGCGGGGGTTTCCTCCCCGGTCCTGACCGCGGACGGGAAGGTTCCCTTCCTCTTCAACCGGCGGGTTCTCCCCGGCGGGGAGTTGCTTCTGCTTTTTAACGAAGGCGATCACGACCTGGCCGAAAGCATTAAGTTGAATGTCCCGGGGGTAAAGGCCACCATCCTCGATCCCCAGACCGGGCGGGTGAACGGAGAACCCGCAAAAAAGGATTCCGCCGGCCGTTTTTCCCTGGAAGTCACGCTCCCGTCCCGGCGGGCGGTGGTTATCTGGGTTGAGAAATAATCTGAGGAAGGTCAAAGTTCAAAGTTCAAAGGTCAAAGAGCAAAGAGCAAAAAGTAAAGAGTAAAGAGTAAAGAGTAAAGAGTAAAAACAACTCCCAACTCCTGGCTCATGACTCCCAACCTCTGACTCTTTACTTCAGACTTTACGTGGCTTGATACATCGACGGCAACCAAACCCAGTCCTTTATTGCGGAGAAAGAGTTGCCGCTCAGTATCAACCCTGAGCGTACCCTGGGTTTTAGACCGGGGAAGTCGAAGGGTTGACTTATCGGGGAGGTAGGGGAAAATGAGGATAAAGCAAAGGGGCGGGAAACCGTGATGCCGCGTGGAGAAATTCATTTTTAAAGGAACGTGGGAACATGAAAAATGAAGGGTTTTTTTCCGGGACCCGGCCGGGTGAAAAACTGAAAATCGGGAATCTCACCGTGGAGCTTCCCATCCTTTATTTGCGGGACGATCTTTTGGTTGCCTTCTATACCTGCAATTTGAAAAGGGTGAAGGAGATCCTGCCCAGTGAGAAGCTCAAGCCGGTCAGCCTGGGATGGGGACGGGCCGTGGTCGGGATCGGGTGTTTTAATTATATTGACACCAGTATCGGTCCTTATGGCGAGGTGGGTGTGATCATCCCGGTCGTGCACAACCGACCCTGCCCCCCGGTTTTTCCCCTGCTCCTGGAGGCCAATTATCCGAGCCTGGGTTTCCTGGTCATGCATCTTCCGGTCACCGCCCTGGCGGCCCGGAACGCCGGCCGGGGAATCTGGGGGTACACCAAGTTCACCACCGAGAATCATTTTGAAAACACCCCGGAAGCCAGCACCTGCGAGATGAGCGAGGGAGGGAAGAATATTCTCCGGCTGACCGTCAAGAAAAGAGGCATGGTCCGGCGCGATAACCGGCCGCTGGTGACCTATTCCGTTTTGAACCGGGAATTGATTTACACCAATATCCCCACCCGGGCGATTTACCTGACCAGCGTGGTTCCGAGCCATTCCGAGCTGGTTCTGGGAGACCATCCCGTGGCCAATACCATCCGGGCCCTGGAGCCGTCGAAGAAAGCCTTGATGAGCCGTTTATACATCGAGAGGTCGGGAATTCTTCCCCGCGGGGAGGTGGTGGAAACCGGGGTTAAACCCCTGGACGGATATAAAGGGGAGGAGAAGGAAGGAAAATTGACGGTTACCTACTAGCGGTAAAGCCCGGTGGCTCGGGGGAGGGACATTAGGTTCAACTTTCCGGGTGTGATAAAATAAGCAAACCAAATATGGCCAACAAGAAAAAAGTTCTGATCGGTTCCGCCGACCCGGATTTTGCATTCGGGCTGAAGTCCCAGCTGGAGGCGATGGGAGCCTTCAGCCCCGTGGTGGTCACCGGGGCCCGGGAATTAATCGAGATCGAGCAGTTATTTTACTTTTCGGTAATCCTGGTGGACGCCATGCTGGACGATTACCCCGGGTTCGAGGTCTGCCGGAAGCTGAGGGAGACTGGCCGGGATACTCCCATCCTTCTTTTCTCCCGGATTTCGGAGCAGGAGTGCGCCAAGGTCCGGAATTCCTGGCAGGCCGATCGGTGCCTGGTAAAATCAATCCCGGTCCCGGATCTGTTCGAACGGATCCGGGAGGTGATCGAGTCGAAGGCCAGAACCTCGATGACGGATACTCAACCCGGGAAAAGACCCAGCCTGAAGGAGGAGAAATTCGACGGGCTGGAGGAGATTGTCAGGGAGGAGTTATTCTCCGAGATCAGCCCGGAAGCCAAGGCGGAGCCCGAAAGCGAGGCGGCCCCCCCCGCGGAGAAACCGGAACCCAGGGAAGCGCCGAGAGCGGAGGAACCGGAGCTGGCTCGGCTAGCCCCGGTTGCCCCGGAGCCTCCGGGGGATTTTCCCGGGAAACCCGGGCCGGAACCGGAGTCCCCGCCGGAAGCAGCCCCTCCCGGGCCCAAACCGCTGGAAGAAGAAATCGCGGGCAAGTTTGACGAACTGGTGAAGGGTTTGAAACCTAAAGACATTCCTGCTTCCGTTCCCCTGCTGGAACCCAGAAGAATGGATACCCCCATCCGGGTCGAAAGCAAAATTGAAGAAGTCCGAGAACCGGAGACGCTCCCGGGGAGGGAAATAATGCCGGAGCCGGAACCCGCGGAAGAAATTGAAACCGTGGCGGAAGAGGATATTATCGAGGAGGGGGAATCCGGGGAAAGCGGCCGTTCCGAAGCCGGGATTCCCTCCGGCGAGATCCCCGCCGGGGAAACCCAGACAGCGAGGATAGCCGAGGCCCGGGCGGACCGGAAAAGGGAAGTGGTGATCCCGCCGACTCGCGAAATTGAGGCGGCCCCGGTGCGTTTGGTTCCCTGGGCTTTGGTAATGAAAACCCTTCTGGTCCTGGCCGGCTTGGGTTTTGGCCTGGGATATTTCATCGCGAAGTGAAAAAATTAGAAATATTTCGATTCGCAGGAATAAAAACATGCTCGAACCGCGGTCCCGGGAATTGCCCGAAGAATTTTTTTAAGCGAGCTGGCTGTCCCGGGTATTTTTTCAAGGTTTTTCAAGGGGTAAGCGAAGAAATCCTGCTCGGAGATTTATTGACAGGGACCCGGATGACGTTTATATTTTAGGCGAAAAAGATTCGAGCAGGCAGGATTAATCGTGACCGATCTGACCAAGAGACAACGCGAAGTTTTAGAAGCCGTTCTCACCGAGTTTATCATCAAAGCCGGCCCGATCGGTTCCCGGACCATTGCCCGGAAATGCGCATTCAGCTTGAGCCCGGCCACGATTCGCAGCGTCATGGCCGACCTCGAGGACATGGGTTTTCTCTCCCAGCCCCATACCTCGGCGGGAAGGGTGCCCACCAATCGGGGGTTTCAGTATTATGTCAATTCCCTGATGCAGACCCGGAACCTGCCCCCGGAAGAAAGGCAGGAAATCCGGCGCCAGTTCCAGCGGGTCCGGAAAGACCTGGAAAATCTCCTGCGGGAGACTTCGCGGGTTCTTTCCCGCTTTTCGCATTATACCGGGATGGTCTGGTCTCCCCGCCAGCAGGGGACCGGGGTTTTCCGCAGCATCGATTTTTTCCAGGCGGATTCCCGGAATCTTCTGGCCCTCGTGGTTTATCCCACCGGGATGATCCGCACCCGGCTGATCCCGTTGGAGGAAAAACTGGAGCCGGCGGAACTGGTCCGGGTGAGCGAGTTTCTGAACCGGGAATTTTCCGGGCTGCCCCCGGAAGAATTGAAAGAAAAGCTCGTGCAGAAAGTCGAGGAGGGGATCTGGGAATTCATCATTAACGAGGCCCTGGGGCTCCGGGACAACAGCCCGGACGCGGGCGAGGTTTATATTGAGGGGCAGTTCAACATTGTTGACCTTCCTGATTTTTCCGACCGCGAGCGGCTCCGGGAAATTCTCCGCACCCTGGAAGAAAAGCGGAAAATCATCCAGCTTTTGAACCAGACCCTGAAGCAGGAAGGAATGCAGGTATTTATCGGGATGGAGGAGATGTTCCAGGAACTGAAAGGGGTGAGCCTGGTGGCCGTGGCCTACGGGGCCGGGCAGGCTCCCTGGGGCAGTCTGGGGGTTTTAGGTCCGACCCGGATGGATTATTCCCGGATTATCCCCCTGGTGGAATATACCTCCCAGATCGTCAGTGACCTTTTGATCCAGAACTAAACGCGGATTCGCTTGAACAAGAAAAAAATCAAAACGGAAGACCTCCCCGAAATAGAACAAGAAGGGGAGGAAGAAAAATCTCTAGACCAGACCCTGGCGGAAGGGATTTCCCTGGAGGACTATCCCCTGGGAGATGAGGATAATCCCCTGCAGAAGCTCCTGGAGGAGAAGGAACAGGAATTGGCAGAGGAAAAGGACCGGTATTTACGCCTGTTCGCCGATTTTGACAACTACAAAAAAAGAATCTTAAAGGAAAAATCCGATATTTATGAATATGGTTACGAGGCAATGCTCAAGGAACTCCTTCCCATTCTGGATAATTTCTCCCGGGCTCTGGAATCGGCCCGGAAGCAGCGGGAGGACAACGGCGGATGTGACCTTTCCGGGATTATCGACGGTCTGGAGCTGATTTTAAACCAGTGGATATCCTTTCTCGGGCGTTTCGGGGTGAAGCCGATTAAGACGGTGGGGGAGCCCTTTGACCCCAATCTGCACGAGGCCATCGGTCAGACGGAAGTCGGTGAAGCGGACCAGGGCCGGGTGGTTTCGGAGGCCGAGAAAGGATACATGTTCAAGAACCGCTTGCTCCGGCCGGCCCGGGTGGTGGTGGGGAAACTGGCCGAAGTGAGAAAAGATATCGAAATCGAAATCGAAGAGGAAGAAGAAAGGAAACCCCAGGAAGGAAAGGACGATTCCGATGGCGATCAATAAAGTTGTCGGCATTGATCTTGGGACGACCAACTCCTGCGTCGCGGTTCTGGAGGGCGGGGAACCGGTAGTCATCCCCAACAACGAGGGAGGACGGACCACCCCTTCGATCGTGGGTTTCACCGAGATCGGGGAAAGGCTGGTGGGCTCGATCGCCAAGCGCCAGGCCATCACCAATCCCCAGAATACCGTGTTCGCGGTCAAGCGCCTAATCGGCCGCCGGTTCAAGACGAACGAGGTGGAATCCTTCGCCCGAAACGCCCCCTACCGGATTGTCGAGGCTCCCAACGGGGACGCCCGGGTGGATATCTCCAGCCGGGTTTTCAGCCCGGCCGAGATCTCTTCCATGATTCTCTCGAAGCTGAAGGAAAACGCCGAGGAGTATCTCGGGGAACCGATCAAGCAGGCGGTGATCACGGTCCCGGCCTATTTCAACGATTCCCAGCGCCAGTCCACCCGGGAGGCCGGGGAGATCGCCGGCATGGAAGTGCTGCGGATCATCAACGAGCCCACGGCGGCCAGCCTGGCTTACGGACTCGGGAAGGACCAGGGGGAAAGAATCGCCGTTTTTGATCTGGGGGGCGGAACCTTTGATATTACCATTCTGGAATTTGGGGACGGGGTTTTCCAGGTTTTATCAACCAACGGCAACACTTTCCTGGGTGGGGAGGATTTCGACTGGCGGATCGTGAACTTCCTGCTCCAGGATTTCCGGGAGCGGGAAGACATCGATCTGCAGAAAGACCGCATGGCTCTCCAGAGATTGAAGGAAGCGGCGGAAAAGGCCAAGCACGAGCTTTCCATTCTTTCCGAAACCGAGATCAATCTTCCCTTCATCGCCGCGGAAGGCAAAACCGCCAAGCACCTGAAGCTCAAACTGACCAGGTCCAAGCTGGATGAGCTCTGCCGGGATCTGGTGGACCAGCTGGAAGAACCCTGCCGGCTGGTGGTCCAGGATTCCGGTTTCAAGTTCAAGGATATCGAACAGGTCATCATGGTCGGGGGTATGACCCGGATGCCGGCGGTGCTGCGCAAGGTCAAGGAAATATTCGGCCAGGAACCCAATACCAACCTGAACCCGGATGAGGTGGTGGCGGTCGGGGCCGCCACCCAGGGCGCGGTCTTAAAGGGCGAAATCAAGGAGGTTCTGCTCCTGGATGTTACCCCGCTGTCCCTGGGGATCGAGACCTTCGGCGGGGTTTCCACCCGCCTGATTCCCCGCAACACCTCGATCCCGACCCGGAAGAGCGAGGTCTTTACCACCGCCGAAGACAACCAGGATTTTGTCAATGTGCATGCCCTGCAGGGAGAGCGGGAGATGGCGTCCGACAACATCAGCCTGGGAAGATTCCAGCTGGTGGGGATCCAGCCGGCCCCCCGCGGGGTTCCCCAGATCGAGGTCACCTTTGAGATTGATGCCGACGGAATCGTCCACGTTTCGGCCAAGGACCTGGACACCGGGAAGGAACAGTCCATCCGAATCACCGCCAAGAGCGGGCTTTCCCGGGAAGAGGTGGAGAAGCTGATCCGCGAGGCCGGCGAATTCAAGCAGGAGGACGCCATGCGCAAGCAGGTCGCGGACTTAAAATCCCAGGCGACCGGTTTGCTGTATACCATCGAGCGCTCGCTGAAGGACCTGGGGGAGAACCTCCCGGACGAGGAAAAAGCCGAGATGGAGATCACCCTTTCCCGGGCCCGGGGGGATATAGATAAGGATGATTTGCAGGTCCTTAAGGATTTGATCCAGCGCCTCGCCCAGGTTTCCTCCCGGATCATGACCGCCATCTCCGGTCAAGCCCAGGGCCCGGCCCGCCCTTCACCCCGGCCGCCGGATCCGTCTCCCCAGAAGGAGGGGAAGACCAAAAAGGGCGGGGATTTCGAAGAAATCAAAATGGATTTTGAGGATTGATTTACCCGTCCCTGGCTGGCTCTCCCGAAACCATGACTGCCGCATAATTACGGGACTCTCCTAAGGCTGGGCTGGCTAATTTCCAAAAATAAATGAAAAGGGATTATTACGAAATCTTAAGCGTGGGCCGGGACGCTTCGAATGAGGAGATCAAGAAGGCCTTCCGAAAAATCGCCCTGGATTGCCACCCGGACCGCCGGCCCGGGGACCGGGAGGCGGAGGATCGTTTCAAGGAGGCCCAGCAGGCTTATGCCGTTTTGAGCAACCCTGAAACCCGCCAGCGTTATGATCGGTACGGTTTCGATGGCCTCCGGGGCCAGGGGGGATTCGAGGACTTCGGGGCCCGCCCGTTTGAAAGCCTGTTCCAGGATATTTTTGACGAATTTTTCGGAGCCCGGGGCGGCCGGCCGGGAAGGCCGGCCGCGCGGGGTCGGCGGGGCGAAGACCTGCTTTATTCGCTCCGGATCTCCTTCACCGAGGCCTTCCGGGGCACCGAGAAGGAAATTCCGCTGACCCGCAATTCCACCTGCCCGGAGTGCCGGGGGCATCGGGCCAAGGCCGGTTCCGGGGAAAAAACCTGTTCCAAATGCCGGGGGCGGGGAGAGGTTTACCTCCGGCAGGGTTTCATCACGGTGGCCCAGACCTGCCGGCAATGCCGGGGCCGGGGCAAGATCGTGGATGAACCATGCGCGCACTGTCGGGGAAGCGGCCGCGTCCCCGGAGAGAAAAAGCTGACCGTCAAGATCCCTCCCGGGGTGGACACCGGGGTGCGCCTGCGGGTGGAAAGGGAAGGTGAGGGCGGCATCGAGGGCGGGGAGTCCGGCGATCTTTACCTCCAGCTGGAAGTGGAATCCCATCCCCTGTTCCAGCGGGAGGGAGCCAATCTCCACCTCGAGGTTCCGCTTTCCTTCTCCCAGGCGGCGGTCGGCACCGATCTGGAGGTGCCCACTCCGGAGGGTCAGGAAAAGGTCAAGATCAAGCCCGGGGTGCAGACCGGGGACACCGTGAGCCTGAAAGGAAGGGGAATGCCCAGCCTGAACGGTTATGAACGGGGGAGTCTCTACCTGCACCTGCTGGTGGAAACCCCCGCCAATCTGACCAAGCGCCAGAAGGAGTTGCTAACGGAATTTGACCGGATTGAATCCGAGAAGAGTTCGGGCTCCAAGGTGCAGAGGTTCTGGGAAAAAGTGCGGGAGATTTTCCAATAGGGATCGGGGACAAGATCCCTATTTTCCCCCAACACCCGAAGCTCGGTTCCAATCCGGCGGGGCGGTCAGCCGTCCGCCGGGCGGGAACCGCCCTTTCTCGACCGGGAGGTTCTCGGCCCGGGAATCTCGATTTTCAGCTCGATCCGGCGGGCGGATTTCACCCCCTTCAGAACGGAAATCATTCCCAGGATGGTCTGCTGAAAAAGATTTTTCACAAAAGGATTCAGGGGAATATCCCGGCCGTTTACCTCAAGTTGGATGCGGGCATTTTTCATTGACTTATAATATGAATGAATTAATAATGTTTGTAAACTTAGGAGGCTCGGGGGGTTAACCTCGACCTGAAGATAAATTCTGGAAAAAAAATGGTTGTTGTCTGCGGGAAATGCCAGAGAAAATTTAATCTGGACGATGCGAAGATACCCGAAGGCGGGGTAAGGGTCCGCTGTTCCAAGTGCGGGTTTACCTTCCGGGTGCAGAAACTCACTCCTCCTCCCGAGGAAAAACCCCTGGCTCCCGCCCCCCGCCCGCGGCCCGCGGCCCCCTCCGCCCCGGCCGCTCCTCCTCCCCCCGCCCCGGAACCGAAAAAGGCCGCGATCATTCCGAAGGACGAGGATTTTGTGGATATTTTCCAACCCGAGGATTCTCCCCCGGCGGCTCCCCCGGCCGATGACGAGTTCCGGGATCTTTTCTCCGAAGAGGAGAAGCCGAAAGATTCCGCCACCGAGGATGCCTTCGCGGATATTTTTGAAACCTCCCCGGCGGAAGAAAAGGCTCCTCCCCCCCAGGCTTCCACTCCTCCTCTCCCCCGGCCCGCTCCGGAACCCCGGAAAGCCCCGGAACCGGAAGGATTTGATGTTGACCAGATGGGGCAGGAGTTCAAACTGGATGAATTTGAAGACTCCCCGGCGGGAGATTTTGAATCGACCGGGGCGGAAGCGGTCAAGGAAGCTTTCCCGCCCCCTAAGGTGGAAAGCAAGAAAGAACCGGAAACGGCCAAGGGCGTTCCGGAGTGGGGCACCATAAAGTTTGGAGAGGAGGCCGCGGAACCGGCCCCCTTGCCGGAATTGAGCAAGACGGCCCGCCCGGAGGAGCCGGCCCCGCTCCCGGAAAAACCCATGCCCGCCCCGGCGCCCCGCCCTCAGACGGCGCCGGCCGAGGCCAAGAAGGCCCCGGGCAAGCTGGCGGAGAAGCACAAGCCGCCCGCCGCTCTCGGCCAGATCCCGAATTATGTCCTGCATTCTTCGTTCATAGTTTTGATGCTGTTCATTTTTGTAGGGGTGGGGCAACGATCCATCCTCAAAAATCCGGTTTTACTCAAGCAGATCGGATTGGAAAGCCTGGCGGATGATCTTTATTACCGGCAGATTTCCCGGCAACGCCAGATTTTGCCTTTCGGGATGAAAAGTTACTGGATGGAAAACCAGGCCCGGTTACCGGTCCTGGTGATCGAGGGAAGGGCCTTCAATGGAACCGGCTCGCCCCTGGACGTTTCCCAGTTCTCGGTTAATCTGTCCCAGAAGGGCGGCCAGCCTCTGGAAGCGCGGGTTTTCCCGATTGGGGTTCTCATCGAGCTGGAAGAGATTCGGAATCTGTCCGGAGATGAGCTCCAGGCCCAGATCCAGAAAAGGGCCGTCGGGATCCACCTGCCCCCGAACGGGGAATTTGCTTTCCGGATTCCTTTCCCGGGAATCGCCATTCAAAAAATAAATTACCGCATCGAGATCAAGTAGGAATTTGAAATCCGAAAGGCCTTCTCCGGAAAAAAACGCCGAGCGCGTGGTCGGGCGGGCTTTCGGGGTCAAGGATCGCAGGATGCGGACCGCCATCCTGGCGGAATATTTAAGACTCCTGCCGGTGGCCGAGCTTCTGGAAGTGGTGCGGATCATCATGGAGCGGGCCGAGCGGAAAGTGCCGCGCTACCAGGAGGCTTACTTCAGCCTGATCGATTCGGAATTTTTCCTGAGCCTGATCGGTCCCGAGAGGGTGAGTGAAATCGTTCTCCAGGCCCGGGAAACCGGCTGCCTGGAGATCCTGCGACTTTTTTCCCCGGGTGATCCGGAAAGGGAAAGGCAGGTCCCGGGTGACCTGGAAATCCCGGCCGGTCTCGAGTATCTGACCCTGGGGGAGAAAAAAAGCCTGGCCAAGGGCAAGCGGACCCTGCTTTTGGAAAAGCTCCTGTTTGATCCCGACCCTTCCGTGATCCGCAACATCCTCCAGAACCCCCGCCTGACTGAACTCGAGGTGATCCGGATCGCCTCCCGCCGCCCTATCCCGGGCGCGGTCCTGCGGGTGATTTTCGAGAACCATCGTTGGATCAAGCGCTACCGGGTGAAACGAACCCTGATTTTAAATCCCCACACTCCGGTGGAGGTCAGCCGGAATCTCCTGGGATACATGCTCCAGCCGGACCTGGAGGAGGTTTCCCGGGATTTAAGTTTGAATCTTCAGGTTCGGGAAGAGGCGGCCTTCCTGCTCGGGAAAAAGAAGCCGAAAACAGATCAAAGGTGAAAGCTCAAAGGTCAAAGGTGAAAAATCAATGGTTAAGAGGTTCACGGTTCGAGGTTAGGAAAAGCCGTCCGTCCGAAGCTTTCAGCCATCAGCGGTCAGCTATTAGTTTTTAGGCTTTTAGGTTCTTTGCTGCTTACTCCCTACTTTCGGTCTGCCCCCAAAAATAAAACCGCGGCCCGGAGGCCGCGGCTAATAACCGGCAGACGGCAGGAAGCTCCCTGCCATTTGCGCTATGCGCTTTACCCTTTGCCCTTGTCCTTGCCTTCTTCGAGGGCGGCCTTGTCCTCGTCCTTGGTGGCTTTTTTGAAGTTGCGGATGCCCTTGCCGATGGCGGTGCCGATGTCGGGAAGCTTGCCCGCGCCGAAAATGATCAGGACGATGACCAGGATTATGATTAACTCAGTCGGACCAATATTGCCAAGCATTTTTCCTCCCTTTTTTACTAATAAATCCTCGAAACCGATAGTATTCTAATCCAAGGGTTCCGATTTTCAAAGACCTTCTTCATTGACAACCGCCAAACAGAAAAAGTTCCCCCTCACCTTTCCAGCGGTATCGGTTGTTATATAAACCCGAAAAAAGCGATTGAATCCATTCCTCCGTCCTTCTTGGGCGGATTTTATTGTAGCCTGCCGATTCACTTGTCCCGTCTCTGGGGGGATCGGCGTTTTTCAAAAGCGCCCGATCCCTCCCGTATCGGGATAAATCCCTCTGAAGTCGGGACAAGTAAATCGGGCAACTACAATGTGTTCGGAAATATTAAATGAATTTTTCTGGTTAAAAGAGGAAACTGACGGAGGTGACCAGCCGGTAAAGCGGGCGCTGGTTTTCCAGTTTGATGGCGTTGACGTAGGCCGAGGCGGCTTTACCGGGATAAAAGAAGCTGTTGACCAGGTCGATTTTGATACTGGGGAAGGGGGCGTACTGGAGATCCAGGTCGGCCTCGGTCCCGACAAAGGTGCTCCCCAGGGAGTTATGGGGGTCCAGGGTGAGCGCCGCCCCCAGGATCAACGCGGGCGTGATTTTCGGGGTGACAGGGTAGCCGATTTTCCCGTCCAGAAGCAGGAACCCACTTCTCAAAAGGAAGAAGTTACCCCGGGATTCGCCGGTTTGGTCGCTGAGCAGTTCATCCAGGTTATCCCCCCAGTCCCGGATTCGATCCTCGGTCAGGATCATGGTGGAGGCCCGGGATTTGCCCGAATAAAGGAAAGCGTAATTTTTTCCGTTATGGTCGTAATCATCATCCGGGCTTAAGGCCATGACTTGCAGGTCTAGCTGGAGGGGCGAGGGCCGGAGCCGGGCGTAACCCTGGGCGGCCCAGGCCAGGGTCTTTTCGATGTTTCCGCCGAAGGCCCCCAGTTGGGCTTCACCGTATTGGAGGGCGATATCCCCGCCGATTTCCTGGTCCCGGAGATTTTTTCGCAGGCTCAGGACGGGAGTGAAAAGCCAGCGGGTATGGTCAATCTCGGACCCGTCGTAGAGATAGGAAAGCGCTCCCCCCACGCTCAGGTTGCCCGGAAGCTCCCGCGCCGCGGTCACCGAACCAACCAGGATATCGTTATGGAAATTAATCCGGTCCAGATCGAAGCCCTCGCGGGTCTGATCGGGGAGCTCGCCAAAAGCTATATTCAGGAGCACCGGGCCGGTGGCGATCTGGGAGCTGGCCGCCCCGAGCCAGTGGTTGAGGAAAAGCCCGGAAGGGTCCTCGAAACGCTGGTAGCCCATCCGGAGGGAGAACTTGGGGGTGAACTCGGTTTCGCCGTAGAACTGACGCTGCTTGAAAATGGGAGCCATTTTATTTTCACCGGTGGCGAAATCCGGGTTGTTCCGGCTCCAGGCATCCATCCCCAGTTCGGATTCGTAAAAAATCCAGGTTTCCGGGTTGATGGAGTATTGCAGCTTGGGATTCACGAAGGTAACGAATTCTCCCACCGTTTGACCTGGTTTGTTGTAACTGGGATGGGAACCGTCGAAGTCGCGGTCGGTCTGGAAGCGGAGAATGTTCTGGAATACGCCCGAAAGCTCGACCTTTTCTCCCAGGTTTTCCCCGCGGGCGGAAACGGCCAGGCCGAGGAGCAGGAGCGAACCGCAGACAATTAAGATTTTCTTATTAAACATAGTAAATATATTTCCCAACAATTTTTGTCATTCCGGGCTTGACCCGGAATCCAGTCTTTCCTGGATTCCCGCTTTCGCGGGAATGACGATTAAAGCGCGCATTTTATTCAAAATCCCCGGGATTCCCGTGGCTGAGCACCTGGTCTTCCTTAAAGAAATACTGCCACCCGAGATTCTCCTGGCCGTCGAGCGGCGGACGGATCCGGATTTTATGGATGTGCCCCGGCTCATCGGAGGTGGGGTAATAGAAAAGGGTCGTGTCCGCGTGGTCATACACCGCGTAGCCGTCGGTCAGCCAGACATAGAAACCATTGGCATAATAAAGGTCGTAGGGGATGAAGATCTCGGTCGGGGCGTTGGTTTCCTTGCTCTTAAAGGCGAGCTCATATTCCCCGAGCTTGTTGACCTCGCCCTTGTCGCGGTCGAAGTAATGGAGCCGGGAATAGAAACGCATGGAGACCGGCTTGCCGGAGAGGAAGGTCGGATGGGGGCGGCTGTAGACCTCCTCGCCCCGGGGTTTCAGATTGAGATCAACGATGGAAAAGTCTTCGTTGTTCCAGCCCTCGCCGCGGGCATAGGTGCTCTCCGGGGACCAGCACCACTGCATGTGGGAGAGGAGCATGTCTTCGAAAGCTTCGTAGTAATTATCCAGGATTTCCTGGGAGACCGGGTAGTCAACCTTCGGGTCGGTCGGATTCTTTGCCATAGCCTTTAAAGTTCCGTCAGGATTCCAACCGTTGAAGTTATACTCGGTCCCATACTCGCCCAGGACCACCGGCATGTTGCCGAGGGAATGCGCGGCCTTGCGGATCACACCCTGGAGGCTGGGCCGGAAATCGCGGAAGCGCCATTCCTCCGGGGTGAAACTCCGGGGACCGGTGTTGAATCCGATCGTCGGATAAATGTCCGGATACCAGTGCGGTTCATAGACCACGTGGTTCAAGCCCGCCGGGCGGGTCATGTTGGACTCGTACCAAGCTATTCCCAAAGCGCCGCCCAGGGCGGTGTCGAGCCCGATCGACGGCTCGATCCAGATGACCGCCTTCGGGTCCACAGCCTGGATCGCCCCGCCGGTCTTCTCAAAGAAAGGCTGCATGTGATTCTTGTCGAACCCGATATTCAAGCCCAGGAGGCCCATCAGGCTGGCATCTTGGAACCCCCATTTTTCCTTGGTGGCGGTAGAACTGTCCGGGGGAATTATCTGAAGGGCGACCAGAAGATCGAAGAGTTCCTGAACCATCCGGATCATATCGCTGTTTGGGGCCTGGGCGCTCATAACACTCAACATATTAACGATTTCGTCGATCCCTCCCAGCTCAAAAGAAGCCGCGGCCAGGGTCAGGACCAGGAAAAACCCGACCGGTTCGTTGATGATGTCATACCCGATCACATTGGGATAATCCTTGACCTTTTTCGCCACCTCGACCCAGGCGGTGGTGTAATTATCCTGGAGGAAATCCTGGATATTCCTTCCCGTGGCCGAACGGTGACCCTGCTCGTCGACCAGGAGGGTGGGATAGACATCCCGCCCGGCAAAGAAAGCGGCGAAACACCTCTGCATATCGAGGGAGATGCCCCCGTTGATCCCCCACATCGTCAGGGGGAGGAAGTCGCTGGTTTCGGTGATATCGAAAGGCCCGTCGGGCTGGACGATGTTCAGGATATCGGGAGGAAGCGAGAAGCCCGATCCCAGGAATTTCCCCGCCAGGCTGTTAATGACATTCAGAGAATTGGCATCGAGACGGCCGAAGATCCGGGGAGAACCCCAGTGTCCGGAATCCAGGTTTTTCTCGGGCATGATGGCCTGCACCGCCCACTTGGGGGCCCCGTCTCCGCGGACCGCGTTGTTATAAGGAGGAACCAGGGCCGCCACCATGGCTTCCATGCTTCCGTGCTTGATGATTCCGGTTTTGAGGATATCAAACATGTCGTTGAAACGGCTGATCATGAAGCGGCTGAAGAGGTCCTGGTGCATATCCATGAGGACATAAATGTGATGTTCATTGGCTTTTTCGACGATCTTCTGGATATAGTCCAGGTATTCCTGATCGAATTTGCCGGGGGCCTCCGGCTGGACGGCTTCCCAGGTCATGATCAGGCGGATGGAGTTGATCCCGAGGTTATGCAATTGCTGGAAGTGCCGGTCGGCGTCGGCTAAAGGGAAGGGCTTGCCCACGTAGGAAGGAGGGCCGCTGGTGGTGAAGACCTGCTGATCCTCGTTGGCCGGGAACTTGGAACTGGCGCTGGCATTGACCCCGTGGAAATAAACGTAGCGCCCGGATTCGTCTTTAATGTAATTGAGATCGGTATGGACCCGGGTCAGTTGGTTAGAGGCGAAATCGGGTTTCTTTCCCTGACAGCCCCAGAAGGCCAGGGAGAGGAGAAGAAAAAGGGAGATAGCCTGTTTGCTGATGGGTCTCATGGTGATTAAATAAAAATTACCTTAATATGAAAAGCGTGTCAAATCCTTCGGCTACTTCCTCCGGTAATAGATTTTCCGATCTTTAATCTCCCGGATTATTTTTCCCTGCTCCTCCAGAACCTCGGCGTTCCCGACCACCTCGGAAATGGCCAGGATGACCTCAAAAGCCGAAACCCCCGGGAAGAGTTCCCGGGAGATTTCCAGGGGGGTAAGTTCCTTGCTCCCCAAGGCGGCCAGGATTTTGCTTTGCCGGTCCTGGTAAAAACGGGCGAGATCGAGAAGGAGCTGGCGGTGGTTCACGATCGGTTCCCCGTGGCCGGGAAGGACCAGGTCCAGGTCAAGGGCCAGGACCCGCTGGATCGAAACAAGATACTGGATCAGGCTCCGGAACCGGGGGAACGGGTCCGGGCCGGTTTCCCCGGGTTTTAGCTCCGGTTCCGGGGAACTGATGACCGCGTCCAGGTCGGGCAGGGGATTGGGGGAGATCTCGGGGAGGATATGGTCGCCGGAGAAGAGAATGCGGTGGCGGGGTTCGTAGAAGTTGATCATCCCGCGGGTGTGCCCGGGCAGGTTCATCACCTTGAGGGTGACCTGGCCCCACTTGATGATTTCGCCGTCTTCCGCCATCTCCAGCTTCTCGAGCGGAAGGGCGTGGTGCCGGATCGCTTCCGAGATCTGGAGGAGATTGACCGCCTCATCCTCCGGGAAACCCGCCCCCACCAGGTAATTCTGGTAGAGGGCTTTTTCGGTTTTCTGTTTTTCCGGTGTGGGGGGTATAACCTTGGCGCGGTCGCGCGGGTGGATATAAACCTTGGCCCCGGAGAGGTCCTGGATCTTGCGGGCGACCCCGTAGTGGTCCAGGTGGCCATGGGTCAAGTAAATCCGGCGGACCTCCGCGAAGGTGTGCCCCAGCCGGGCGAAATCCTTTTCCAGGGTTTCCCAGGATTCATCATCATTTAAAGCGGTATCGATCAAAAGCAGGCCATCCCCCTCGATGAGATAGGCATTGACTTGATTGGGAACCGGGTAGGGGAGACGGGTGGGCAGGGGATGAATCCCGAGTGATCTCAGGAAGCGCCCGACTTCCGGGTCATGGGGAGATTTGAATCGGTTGTTCTGCTCCATTTTGTTTTCCCGTCTCGTTTCCGAAGGCGAAGAAAAGCCCCGGTCCAAGAATAACCGGGGCTTGAGAAAAAAGATATTACGGCGAAATTCTATTCCGCCAGATGCTCGGCGACCAACTCCACCACATCCTTGAGCTGGATCTTGCCTTCCAGGTCTTTGACCTTCAGCGCGTCATCGAACATGGTCAGGCAGTAAGGACAGGCGGTGACGATCATCCCGGGATCGGACTTGAGCGCCATTTCCAGCCGGAGTTCGCTGGGCTTACGCCCCTTCTCGAATTCCGCCCACATTCCTCCGCCTCCGCCGCCGCAGCAGAAGCTCTTGTTATGATTCCGCTCAATTTCCACCAGCCGGGTCTTGGGAATGGCCTGAATCAGGTTGCGGGGCTGGTCGTAAATGTCGTTATACCGGCCCAGGTAGCAGGAATCGTGATAGGCGACCTTGAGGTCCAGCTCTTTTTTCAGGGTGATCCGGCCCGACCTGACCCACTCGCTGACCAGCTGGCTCTGATGGTAGACCTCGTACTTGCCTCCCAGGGTCGGGTATTCGTCTTTCAGGGTGGTGAAGCAATGGGGGCAGGCGGTGATGATTTTCTTCACCCCGAGCTGGTTCATGACCTCGGTATTATCCATCACCAGCTGCTGGTAGAGGCCTTCGTCACCCAGCCGGCGGACCCACTCGCCGCAGCACTTTTCCTGCTCGCCCAGGATGGCGAACTTGATCCCGGCGGCTCTCAGGATTTTGACCATGGCCAGGGAGATTTTCTGGGCCTTCTGGTCGTAGGTGCCGGCGCAGCCGACGAAATAGAGATATTCAAAATCACCCTCGGCCGCGCGGGGGATTTTCAGTTCCGCGGCCCAGGCGGCCCGGTCGCTGAAGGCGATTCCCCAGGGGTTGTAGTTGTTGGTGGTGTTCATCAGGGACTGGCGCTGGAGGTGGTCGATCTTGGCCTCTCCCACCAGCGAGCGGCGGAGGTCCATGATGAAGGGAAGATGCTGGATGCCCACCGGGCAGTGCTCGATGCAGTTCCGGCAGGTGGTGCAGGCCCAGAGGGACTCGGCCTTGATGGTTTCCTCGTGGATGGGTTTCGCTTCCTTACCCTGGGAGATGGCCTTGGCCTTCTCCAGCATGTGGGTTTTCAGGTCCTGGATCAGTTCCTTGGGGGAAAGCGGCCGTTCGGAAAGATGGGCCGGACAGTTATCCTGGCAGCGCCCGCAGCGGGTGCAGCCGTCCAGGGAAACCAGCTGGCTGAAGGTGAAGTCCTCGATCCGGTCCGCCCCGAGCTTGAACTGCACCTCGGTCGTTGCTTCCATCATCTCTTTCAGGCTGAAGGGGGTAGAGAGGGCGCCCTTGGGCTCGTCCACGGGGGCCAGGTAGAGGCTCATCGAGGAAGTGATGATGTGGAAAAGTTTGGTGTAGGGAATGATGGCGATGAAGCCGAGCGCGGTGACCTGGTGCAGGAACCAGACGGGGACATAAAGGGTTTTCCAGTCGGAGAGGGCCAGCGGTTTCAGCACCGCGGCGATCCCGAATCCGACGAAGGAAAACTTTCCCCAGGCGGGTTGGTCGATCACCTGGCCCAGGCCCTCAAGCAGGAAGCCGGAAACGGCGATAAAGAGCAGGAGCCCGAGGACCAGGGCGTCCTCCCAGTTGGTATCACTCAGCCGCGCCGGGCGCTGGATATACCGCCGGAAGATGGCGATCGCCGGGCCGAGCACGAAGCCCAGGCCGATAAATTCCAGGAAGACCGAGAAGCAGATGTAGAAGATCCCCTTATTGAAGTGCAGGGAGGGGCTAATGAACAGGGTCAGGTAATGATCCGCCGCGTCCACCAGCGCTCCCACAAGGAGAACGGCGATCCCGTAGAAAATCAGGATGTGCATCAGCCCGGGGTAAAGCTCCCGCAGGGGCCGGAGCTGGAGGGCGCCGTCCCGGATGAATCTCCAGAGGCGCTTGAAGTAGTTGCCCATGACGGAGGGGCTTTCCACCAGGAGGAAGACATCCTCCAGCATCCCTTTCAACCCGGGCTTAAATGCGCCTTCCCGGCCTTCGATCTTCCCCATCCGCCAGATGTTGAAACGGCGGTAGATCCCGTAAACCAGGAAGACGACCGCCAGGACCGAAAGGATGTAGTGCCCTATTTCCAGCGCGTGGGGGATATTCCCGAAAACTTCCCTTTGTGCATTTTCAATCATTGTTTTTCTACTCCTGGGCTTTCAGTTTTTTAACCTCTTCGGTCAGGACCGGGACGACCTTGAACAGGTCGCCGACGATCCCGTAGTCGGCTTTCTGAAAGATCGGGGCATCCGCGTCCTTATTAACAGCCACGATGAACTTGGAGGTGCGCATCCCGGCCAGATGCTGGATGGCCCCGGAGATTCCGCAGGCGATGTAAAGGGTGGGGTTGACGACCTTGCCGGTCTGCCCGACCTGCATGTCGATCGGGGCAAAGCCGGAGTCGACCGCGGCACGGGAGGCGCCCACGGTGGTACCCGACCCGAAAGCCTCGGCCAGATCCCAGAGGATTTTGTAATTATCGGCCGCCTTCATGGCCCGGCCCCCGGAAATGATGATGGTGGCTTCAGTCAGGTCCACGGTTTCCTTGGCGCCCTTGACGATCTCTTTTAGGACGGTCTTCAGGTCCTTGGGGGCCTCGACGGACACCTTTTCGATCTGGGCCTGCTTGCCCTCCTGCTTCGGGGCCACCGCCAGGACGTTGGGCCGGACGGTCGCCATCTGGGGTTTGGCCTCCGGAATGTTGGCTTCCACCAGCGCCTTGCCGGCGTACATCGGCCGGACCGGGGAGAGGAGCTTCTGGCCGTCCAACTGGATCTTGATGCAGTCGGAGGCCAGCCCGGTGCCGAGCTTGGCCGCCACCCGGGGGAAGAGGTCCTTGCCCTGGGCCGAGGCCGGTCCCAAAAGGATGACCGGCTGGTACTGCTGGGCCAGGTTCGCGATGACCTGGGCGTAACTAACCGCCAGGTAGCTTTTCAGGGCGTCGTTGTCGGCGATGATGACCTTGTCCGCCCCGTATCCACCCAGCTCCTTGACCATCGTTTCCAGGCCGCTTCCCAGGGTGATCGCCACCAGCTGAGCCCCCAGATCGTTGGCGATGGGCCGGGCGCCGGAAAGGAGCTCCAGCGCGCTTTTTTTCAACTTCCCGTCTTTATGTTCGGCGTATATCCATACCTCGTTAGCCATGGTGTTATTCCTCCTTTAAATAGTTCGGTCGCAAGTCATGGTTCGCCCTTGCGAGGTTAAACGACCTTTGCCTCTTCCCGAAGCATCTTCACCAGCGCGCGGGCCGCGTCCTCCGGCTCGCCCGGGATGATCTTCCCCGGCGCTTTTTCCGCGGGCAGGGAATATTTCTTGACCTTCAACTTGGCCCCTTTGGCCCCCACCTCTTCGGCCTTCAGGCCGAGGGCGCCCAGATTGATCTCTTTAAAGGGCTTGGACTTGGCTTTCATGATCCCGGGCAGGGAGGCATAACGAGGTTCGTTCAACCCTTTTTCCGCGGCGACGATGGCGGGCAGGTCCACTTCCAGGACTTCCTTGGCCCCACCCTCGATCCGGCGGTAACAGGTGGCTTTCTTGCCGTCATCGGAGACTACCAGTTTGTCGATGACCATGGCCTGGGGCATCCCCAGAAACTCGGCGACCATCTGCGGGACCTGGGCGGAGTCGTCGTCGATCGCCTGTTTCCCGCAGAGAATAAGCTCGAATTTTTCCGGCTCCAGGACCTTGGCCAGGGCCTTGGCCGTGGCGTAGCAGTCGGCTCCTTCCAGGGCCGGGTCGTCGATCAGGATCCCGGAGTCCGCTCCCATGGCCAGGCCGGTGCGGATGGTTTCCACCGAGCGCTTGGGCCCCATGGAAATGATGGTGACAGTGCTGCCGGCTTTTTTCTCCTTGATCCGGAGAGCCTCTTCAACCGCGTACTCATCGTATGGATTCATAACCCACTTGATTCCATCCACGACGATTCCGGAGGCATCGTCCTTAATTCGGATTTTGGCTTCGGTATCCGGAACCTGCTTCATTAAAACCCCGATTTTCACCTTAACCCTCCTTTCTTTAAACTTCTAAAATTTCTTACCTGCGGATGTATACATTTTTACAACGCTACTAATAATTTCTCCTAAAGTAAATGTCAAGGGTATGCCTGGAACCGGCTTTTTTCAAAAATTAGCCGTTACTATCAAGGAAGGATTCTAATACCGGCATAATATTCCCTTACCCATTCCAATTCCTGTTTCCGGGATTGGATTTCTCCGTCCATCCTCAGGTCCAAGAGGCGGCCGAGGATTTCCTTGTAGATCGGCCCGGGAGGTATCCCCAATTTTTTCAGGTCGTTTCCATTGATTTCGGTTTTCCGGAAGGAGAGCCGGGAAAGGAATAGCCGGGCGGCTTTCCGGGCCGGTTCCTTTCCGCTTTGCGCCTCGAGAAAAAGCACGGCTTCCGGCGGGATACGTTCCAGCAGGCGGAAAACCCGGTGTTTGGCGGTCCGGCGGTCCTCCAACCGGGTCAGAATCCCCGGCCACGGCCTGCGGGCGCCGTCCACCTTCCCGGAAACCCGGGGGCTTAAACCCAGGCGTTTCCGCAGGTTTTCCCAGTCATTATTTTCCAACCCAGCGGTCAGCGCGGCCAGGTTTGCCACCCAGGGTTCAAACCCGGGAAACCTTTCCGTCAGGTTTTTATCCCTGAACCACTTGAGGCCGGATTGCAGGCGGGACATCACCCGGGAAAGCTCCAGATCAAATTTCAGGGAAGGATGGATCCCGGCCAGGACCCCGAGTTTCTCCATCCGGGAGAGAAGGGGGACCACGGCGGGGAGGGAAAGCGAGTGTTTTATTTCCGTCGTCAGCCGGGTTCCCGAAAGCCGGGAAATAATATCTTCCGCCAGGGTTTTCTCGATCAAGCGCAGGTTATCGGGGGTGATCCGGAAACCCAGTCTCTGCTCAAAACGGAGAGCCCGGAAAATCCGGGTGGGATCATCCTGGAAACTTTGCGGATGCAGGACCCTGAGCTTCCGGCTTTTCAGATCCGGCCCGCCTCCGAAGGGATCGATCAGTTTTCCGAATTCGGAAGGGCTCAGGCAAAGGGCCAGGCTGTTGATGGTGAAGTCCCGCCGGTAAAGGTCTTCCTCGAGGCGGCCGGGCCGGACCCGGGGCAGGGCGGCGGGGTGAGGGTAGGTTTCTCTCCGGGTCGTGGCCAGGTCGATCCGGTACTCGTCGGGGAGATACAGGGTGGCGGTGCCGAAACGGGGAAAAACCCGGATCCGGGTTTTTCCTTTCCGGGAGAATTCCCGGGCCAGCCGGACCGCGCCTCCCTTACCTTCCACGGCGATGTCCGCATCGAGGTTTTTCCGGTGGAGGAGCAGGTCCCGGACAAAACCGCCCACGAGAAAAGTCCGGAGCCCGAGCTTCTCACCCACCCGTCCCAGACCGGAGAGGGTATTCCAGAGGGGTGGGGGCAAATCGCGTTTCCACCGCTGGCTCAGGCGCCGCTCCAGGTTGTTCTCCATATATTGGATTTTTTCCGGGGTTATCGAGTCACCCTAACTAAAACTACTAGAAAGGGTTTGAGGGTTCAAGGGCGAAGAGCAAAGTGCAAAGCGCGGAGAGCAAAGTGAAAAATCAATATGCGATGAGTTTAAAGCAGCCGGTAACCGGTCGCCGTTCGTCATCGAAAACAACGGATTTGGGGTCAAGCCCGGAATGGCAAATTAAGGGAAATTTCGACTAGGCTCTGGAAGAGTTGGCCTTAACGGGTTACATTTTTGGCTGAAAAAGGAGAAGAGTTTTGGCACGAGATCCGAAATTAAAGAAATACCTGGAGGTGGGGGTCAAGGCCGCGGAAGAAGCCGGGACGATTCTTCTCCGGGAGCGGGGACGGCGGCGGGAGATCCGGTACAAGGGCGAGATTAACCTGGTCACCGACGCGGATCTGAAGTCCCAGGAAGCCCTGGTCGGAACGATCAGCCGGGCTTTTCCCGGCCATGCTTTCCTGGTGGAGGAGAAGGATAAAAGTCTTTCCCGCCGGGAATCGGATTGCCGCTGGATCATTGATCCGCTCGACGGGACCACCAATTTCGTCCACGGTTACCCCTTTTTTTCGATCTCCATAGCCCTCGAGGTGAAAAACCGGGTGGAGCTGGGAATCGTGTATCTGCCGTTTTTACAGGAAATGTTCACCGCCGTTCGTGGAGAGGGGGCCTTCCTGAATCGAAAGAAAATCCGGGTTTCCCGGGCGGGAAAAATCGGCAAGAGCCTCCTGGTCACGGGTTTCCCCTATTACATTCACGAGCGCTCCCGGAGGGTGCTGGCGGAGTTTAACCGGGTGGTCCGGGCGGCTCGGGGCATCCGCCGGGACGGTTCGGCGGCCATCGACCTCGCCTACGTGGCCTGCGGCCGTTTTGACGGTTTCTTCGAGCGGGATCTCAAGATCTGGGACGTGTCAGGCGGGGACCTGCTGGTGACGGAAGCGGGGGGAAGAGTGACCGATTACCGCGCGGGCCGCTCCGGGCTTCCGTCCGAGATCGTGGCGACCAATGGAAAAATTCATCGGCAATTGTTAAATTTGGTCAATTAGGTGAGGGATGAAAGCCAAGGGTTTGATCCGGATTAATTCAGACGGGTGTAAAGGCTGCGCCTTCTGCGTGGAGTTTTGCCCCCGGAAGGCGATCAAGATTTCCGACCAGAACAACGCGGCCGGGTATTACCCCGCCATCTTTGACGAGGAGGCGGGTTGCACCGGTTGCGCCCAGTGCGCGGTGATGTGCCCGGAGGTGGTGATTGAAGTCTTCCGCGAATAAGGTGCTGCTCTCCGGCAACCACGCGGTGGCCGAGGCGGCCATCCGGGCGGGATGCCACCTTTACTTCGGCTACCCGATCACGCCCCAGAACGAGATTCCCGAGTACATGTCGGAGCATCTGCCCAAGATCAAAGGCGGAGCCTTCGTCCAGGCCGAGAGCGAGCTGGCCGCGATCAACATGGTTCTGGGCGCCGCCGCCACCGGCCGGCGGGTGATGACCACCAGCTCGAGTCCGGGGATCAGCCTGATGCAGGAAGGGATCTCCTACCTCGCGGCGCTGGAGCTCCCTTGTGTCATCGCCAACATGGTCCGGGGCGGCCCCGGACTGGGGAACATCGCTACCGCCCAGTCGGATTACTTTCAGTCTACCCGCGGCGGGGGGCACGGCGATTACCGGACGATCACCCTGGCTCCCTGCACCGTCCAAGAGATCTACGATCTGACCCAGCTGGGTTTTTACCTCGCGGACAAGTACCGCGGCCCGGTCATCATCCAGGGCGAGGGTCTGCTCGGGCAGATGGTTGAACCGGTGGAGTTGAAGGAACCGGATAAAAAGGACCTGCCTCCCAAGGACTGGGCCCTGACCGGAGCCAAGGACCGTCCTGGCCGGATGCTCCGCTCCCTGATCCTCGAGGAGGGGATTCTCGAAGAGCACAACTGGAAGCTCAACCGGAAATACCTGGAGATCGAGAAAAAGGAAAAGCGTTTTGAGTCCTTCCGGATGGAGGATGCCAACCTGGCGGTGGTTGCTTACGGCTCGGTGGCGAGGATTGCCAAGGGGGCAATCAAGCGGGTCCGGGAGGAGGGGCTCAAGGTGGGGATGATCCGGCCGATTTCCCTCTGGCCTTTCCCGGGCGAGGCGATCCGCAAGGCGGCGGAAAAGGTCTCCCAGTTCCTGGTGATAGAGCTTTCCTGCGGCCAGATGATCGAGGATGTGCGCCTGGCCCTGGCGGGAAAGGCGGAAGTGAACTTTTACGGGCGTCCCGGGGGAGGGGTAATCCCCAATCCCGCCGAATTCGGAAGGGTGATCTCCCGGAACTATTACCAGAAGGTGAGGAAGGCGCGGTGAAGAAGGTTTTCGAACGCCCCCGCCTGCTCAAGCCGGCGACTTTTCATTTCTGCCCGGGCTGCGGACATAATATTCTGCATCGGGTGATCGCCGAGGTTCTGGAGGAAAGCGATTTTCGCGAGCGGGCGATCATGATCGCCCCAGTCGGGTGCGCGGTGCTGGCCTATTTTTACCTGGACATCGACGTGACCGAGGCCCCCCACGGCCGCTGCACCGCGGTGGCCACCGGAATCAAAAGGGCGATCCCCAACAGCCTGGTCTTTACCTACCAGGGGGACGGGGACCTGGCCTCGATCGGAGCGGGGGAAACCCTCCACGCCGCGGGCCGGGGCGAAAAGGTGACCACGATTTACGTCAATAACGCCAATTACGGCATGACCGGCGGGCAGATGGCTCCCACCACCATGCTCAACCAGGTGACCACCACCTGTTCGGCCGGCCGCTCGGCGGAAAGGGAGGGCTATCCCCTGGATATGAGCAAGATCCTGGCTTCGCTGCCGGGCGTGTGTTACGTGGAAAGGGTGGCGCTGACCTCGCCGGCGAATGTCCAGAAGTTCAAGAAAGCCCTCCGGAAGGCTTTTCAATATCAGACCGAGGGTCTGGGTTTTTCCCTGATCGAGGTGCTTTCCACCTGTCCGACCAATTGGAAACTGACCCCGGTGGACTCCCTGAAATGGATTGAAGAGGTGATGACCAAGTCCTATCCCCCCGGGGTGCTGGTGGACCGGAAAGCGAATCGAGGCGATAGTGAATAGACCAACGGACCAACAGTCCAGCAGATCAACGAAAAAAAGCCTCGAGCTGAAAGCTGAATGCGGAATTTGAAAAGCAGTTTCGAGTTTCGGGTTTCTGGTTTCGAGTTAACTTGAGAAACCAAATGAACCAAATTAACAAAGTTAAACAGAATGTAGCCTCCGGCTCGGAAGAGCCTACGGCTCGGAGAGGGCAAGGCTTTAGCCTTGCAAAGAATTGACGATTTTAAATTATGTAATTTTTTATTCGACATTCGTCAATCGTCAATCATAAATCGTAAATTAGTAGTGACGGTGAAACAAGAATGCTGACCAAGATGGTTTTTTCCGGGTTCGGCGGGCAGGGAATAATGATGATGGGTTATGCCCTGGCCAACGCGGTGATGAAGGACGGCCACGAGGTCACCCTCCTGCCCGCCTACGGCGCGGAAGTGAGGGGAGGATCGGCCAACTGCACGATCGCGATTTCGGATGACGAAATCGCTTCCCCGGTGGCTTCGGCCCCGGAATTCATCGTGGTGATGAGCACTCCGGCTTTCCTCCGATTCCAGAATCACATCAAGTCCGGGGGAATGCTCATCCTGAATTCTTCCCTGATCGAGGGTGAAACCATCCGCGAGGATATCAAGGTGATTCCGGTCCCGGCCGGGAAATGGGCGCTGGAACTCGGGGACCTGCGGGTGGCGAACTTCGTGATGCTGGGGGCTTTCGCGCGGCTCACCGGCTTGGTGGCGCTCAAGTCCCTGGAGGAGGCCCTCGTTTCGCTCTTCCCGGCGCGCAAGGCCAAACTGCTCGAATTGAATCAGCGGGCGCTCCGCTTCGGTTACCAGACAATTGAAAAGGAGGAAAAGTAATGGCTCTGCTTCAGCTTTCCGTGGTTTTACCCAATAAGCCGGGCCGGCTTTCCCGGGTCAGCGAGCTTCTGGGCAAGGAGGGAGTCAATATCCGGGCCATCACGGTGGTGGAGGCCAGCGACTTTTCTTCCATCCGGATGATGCTGGATGATCCGAAGAAAGGAATCAACGTTTTGAAATCCGCAGGCTATGAGTTGGAGGAAAGCGAGGTGGTGGCGGTGGAGATCCCGGACCAGCCCGGAGGATTGAACGCCATCCTGAAACCCCTGCGGGAGGCCGAGGTTAATGTCCAGTATCTTTATCCCTACATTGGAAGAATGAGCAAGGATGCAATCATGATCCTGGGGGTGGACAATATCGAGAAGGCCAAGCAGGTTCTGGGGAAGAACTGGATCCGGTTGCTGGGGGAAGAGATTTATAATCTTTAAGTCCGGAGTCGAAAAACATTGGGTTCGAGGGTTCCAGGGTCCTAGGGTTCGAGTAGGGCAAGGCTTTAGCCTTGCGGGGAATAGGTAGCTGCAACTTGAGAATCTCGATTTTAAGCAGGCAGATATAAAAAATGGTCGGGGCGACTGGATTTGAACCAGCGACCCCTTGGTCCCGAACCAAGTGCTCTACCAGGCTGAGCCACGCCCCGACTTGAAGTCTATTATAAGGATTTCGTCCAAAATTCGTCAAATCCTGGAATGTATAAACTAATCATCTTTGCCGTCGCCACCCTCGGATTGACAATTTTTTCCTGGTCCTCGCTTCGTAATCCGCGTTCGCACGGTTTCTTCCGTTTCTTCGCTTGGGAAGCGATCCTGGGAATGATATTGCTGAACCTGGAAATCTGGTTTCGGAACCCGTTTTCAATCCTGCAGGTTATATCCTGGTTTTTGCTGGTCATTTCTCTTTTCCTGGTGGTCCATGGCGTACATCTGCTCAGGGCAGTCGGAAAACCGAGGGACGCGCTGGAGGATACCACCAAGCTGGTGTTACAGGGTGCTTACAGGTATATTCGCCATCCGCTTTATTCCTCGCTGTTTTTCCTGGCCTGGGGGGTGTTTTTTAAAAACCCTGATTTCCTGAACAGCACGCTGGTAATAATTGCCACGTTGTTTCTGGCGGCCACGGCCAGGGTTGAGGAAGCCGAAAACCTGCAGAAATTCGGCGCTGAATATGCCGACTATATGAAGAAATCAAAAATGTTCATTCCGTTCGTGCTGTAGATGTAATTTTATATTTCAAGCCAGTGTCTTAATAAAGCCCTTTCCAAGTCCGAAACTCGAGACTCGAAACCAGAGACTAGAAACTGAAGTAAGTCATTAGAAATTACCGATGAAGGTAGTTCTTCACATCTGCTGCGGGGTGTGCGCGGCGGGGGCGGCCGAAAGACTCAAGGCCGAGGACCACGAGGTTATCGGTTTCTTCTGCAATCCCAATATCTACCCCGAAGAGGAATATCGCAAAAGACTAGAAGTGGCCCGGGAAACCTCCCGGCTGTTGAGCTTCCCATTGCGCGAGGGTTCCTACCTGCCGGAAGCTTGGCGGGAAAAAATCCGCGGATGGGAAGACGCGCCGGAAGGGGGAGAACGGTGCGAGATCTGCTTCCGGGTCAGGCTGGAAGAAACCTTCAATTTCATGAAAGACCAGGGCGCGGACGCCTTCACCTCCACCCTGACGATCAGCCCGCATAAGTCCGCGGAGGCGATTTTCCGGATCGGGAAAACCATCGGTGGAGAAAAGTTTCTGGCCCGGGATTTCAAGAAAAAAGACGGGTTCAAGCGGAGCCAGGAGATCGCGAGGGAAAAGAATTTGTATCGGCAGGATTACTGCGGGTGCGTTTACAGTTTAAAAAGCGCAAAGAGTTGAAAGTCCAACAGTCCAACAGACCAACAGGAGGCCGGGCATCCTGCCCGGCGAGGACAGAGAGCAAAGAGCAAAGAAGGTGGCTGGCCCAGACTTCGCCAACAACCTGTCCGACGACTTGTCCCGAGATCGGTCGAGGGAATCCTTGGCGCAGTCGGAAGCTACGGAGAACGATGGAGGCTACGTCGGGCTCGCGGAGCTCGGTAGCCGCAGCCTTCAGGCTGCGAAAGCAATGAGCAATGAGCGATGAGTAAACAAAAGGTAATCAGACGATCAGACGAATAGGATTCCGGATCGTCATTCCTGTCCCGCATCAGAGTGCGGGATAAACTCCAGCGGGAATCCAGTCCCACATCCGTCATTCCCGCGAAAGCGGGAATCCATCTTGAAAATACTGGATTCCGGATCAAGTCCGGAATGACAATAAATATTGAAGGGATTTCCGACGCACTAAACTACTTTTTGGGAGGGGGGCGGCGAGGCGGCCTTTTTTTCGCGGGGCGCTTTTTCGGTTTTTTGGCTTTCAGCTGTTTCAGCTTCAGGATTTTCTTTTCCCAATTCTGGACAAATTCAAGCTGATCGAGGCTCTGAGGCATCCGCCCGTCCTTGCGTAAAAGCTCAAGGGCTTCGGCGAGGGGGTAACCCGCGATTTCCATGAGGAGGACCGAGGTGATCGTGGCGGTCCGGCCGATCCCGCCCCGGCAGCAGACCACGCAAGCCTTGTTTTCGGAGAGGGCTTTCCGGGTGTGACGGAGGATCATGCGCATCTGGCCGTCGCTCGGGGGATAGCAGTCGAGAACGGATTCGTTGATCAGCTCGAGATGCTCGGCAAACTCAGGGGGAAGGGGAGGCAGGGGATCATTCAGGTTGATGATGACCCTGACTTTTTTTTCCTTTAGTTCGGCGAGGTCGGTTTCCAGCTTGCGGTAGCGGCCGGGATAGGCGGAAGCGGCCAGCTGGCCTTCCAGGTACCAGGAGAACCGCATGGGATTAAACTGGTAGCTCATCGGGGTAGAATGATAGCAGAAAAAATTCCCAAGTCATCTGTGACCTTATGGCTTGGCCACGGGGTTACCTTATTTCCGTCATTCCGCACTTGATGCGGAATCCAGTATTTTTTATTCACTTGGATTCCCGTTTCCACGGGAATGACAACTTAAAGGAGCCATTCAATTGGCTCCCTCTTCGGGCGGATGTAGAAAGCCGCCCCTACTGGATTCCTGGTCAAGCCAGGAATGACGGGGAAAAGTCCTGGATTCCCGTTTCCCTCCGGGTAGTAGGCCCTACTGGGCCGGAGGCCACGGGAATGACAACCTAAAGAGCTTGCGGAAAAAGCGCGGGAGTTTTTTAATGAATTGGGTTGTAAATAAAAAACCAATAAATTATAGCGAGAGGAGGCGAAAGTGAGAGAAGTGATCATTCTGAGCGGGGCGAGGACCGCGATCGGAAACTTTGGCGGCGTATTGAAAGACATCCCGGCCATCCAGCTTGGAAGTCTGGTGATCCGCGAAGCGGTCAAGCGCGCCGGGATCCGGCCCAAGCCAGGCCAGGAATTGTTAAACATAGCCCCGGAGGCCATTCGCGCCGCGGGTTTGATTGAGCTCGAGAAAAAGTATTCCCAGTGGAATGAATCATTGCCGGAGATGCAGGTGGACGAGGTGATCATGGGCAATGTGCTTACGGCCGGCTTGGGGCAGAACCCGGCCCGGCAGGCAATGATTTACGCCGGTATGCCCAAGGAGACTTGCGCCTTCACCATCAACAAGGTCTGCGCCTCCGGCCTGAAGGCGGTGGCCCTGGCCGCCCAGTCGATTGCTGTGGGGGATGCCGAGGTAGTGGTGGCCGGCGGGATGGAAAATATGAGCCAGGCGCCCTACGCCCTGCCCAAGGCCCGCTGGGGATACCGGATGGACCTCTCGACCAAGGGGGAATTGATCGACCTGATGGTTTTAGACGGGCTCTGGGAAATTTTTTACGGTTACCACATGGGCAACACCGCGGAGAATATCGCGGAAAAGTGCGGGATCACCCGGAAGGAACAGGATGAGTGCGGGTTGCTTTCCCACCAGAGGGCGCGGGCGGCGATCAAGAACGGCCTATTCAAGGAGGAGATCGTGCCGGTGGTAATGCCCCAGAGGAAGGGGGACCCGATCGTCATCGATACGGATGAACGGCCGATGGACACCACCATGGAGAAGATGGCGGGCCTGCCGTCGGTTTTCCGGAAGGACGGGACGGTGACGGCCGGGAACGCCTCCGGGATCAACGACGGCGCGGCGGCCCTGGTCCTTTGCACCCGGGAGGTGGCCAAGAAACTCGGCCGGGAGCCCCTGGCGACAATCAAATCCTTCGCTTCCGGGGGGATCGACCCGGCCTACATGGGCCTGGGCCCCATCCCGGCGGTACGGAAGGCCCTGAAGAAAGCCAATCTCACGCTTGATCAAATAGATGTGGTGGAGCTGAACGAGGCCTTTGCGTCCCAGGCCGTGGCCTGCATGAAGGAACTCAAGCTCGGTTACGACAAGGTGAACCCGAACGGGAGCGGGATCTCGCTCGGCCATCCGATCGGGGCCTCCGGGGCCCGGCTGGCGGTCACGCTCTGCCACGAGATGAAGCGCGGGAACCTGAAGCGGGGCATGGTGACCCTCTGCATCGGCGGCGGACAGGGGATGGCGCTCATTCTCGAAAGATAATATTTGCGAGGGTTCGAGGGGTCGAGGGTTCAAGGGTCCGAGTGAAAACATTTTAACGACCCAGGGTAGCCGCAGGCTTTTCGATCAGATCCCGAGGCATTGTGGCCGAGGGAAGGTTGCGTGTAGTTGCCCGATTTATCGGGCTTAAATCAATAATCGTAGGGGAGGCCTTTATGGCCTCCTTTTCTTTTTCCCTTTTTCGGGACAATAAAAAATTTCCTCTCCCCATAATTTCTTAATACTCTTAGGCTTCCTAACTTTTAGGCTCTTAGGCTGGCAGCTCATTTAATTGACTTTTAGTATCAGTGGAATAAGATGATTTTATCAATGGAAGAATTCATCAAAACCTTTCAATCTTCCCCCGAGCGGAAAGCTTTTTCGGTCACATTTAAATCTGGGCGGAAGACCCAGGATATTCTTTTTTCCGATATTCCCGGGTTCAAAGGGCTTCCCAAGATAATCAGGATCAGCCGAAACCGGCGAAGCTTGGTTATGATCGATTCAAAATCCAATAAAGTCGAGGTTCCCTGGGATATGCTTCTCCATCTTGGGGATCCTGCCTACCCTTATTTCCGCGAACGGATCGGAGGGCATAAGTCCCATTAATTCTTTAAATTTCTTATTAAATTGAAAACCCCGTGTTATAATTTGCCATGGAAGCGATAAATGCCTGAAATCAGCAGGTTTTTTGGAATTATCATCGCCATGTTTTACGAAGACCACCATCCACCTCATTTTCAAAACTTCGAGGGTCAGGTCTTTACCTTGCTAGTTGGGAACCTTTTTTCTTCTTGTCCGCATTCTCTGGATACGCGAATCGAATAGCATTTAAATTCGAGGAGAGGGAGATCACCTTCGCGGAGAATAAAAGGAAGGATCTGACCAAACTAATGACTGGCGTTAGAATGGTCGGAAGCCGGTTTGACTAAATCAACACGGGAAGAGTTTAATAGAACGGCACTTCTTTTATGAATATTTCTCCAACGAAGATTTCCAAATCTGTCGGTTAGTAACCGACAAAAACATACCAATTATGTCGGTTGGTACTTGACAATAATGGAAATTTCCCTCGTAATATATCCAGTATGATTTATCCAAGAAAACTGGGAGCCCGGCTCATCCGGGAACTGGATTCACCCCGGATAACCCTTTTGACCGGGATGCGCCAGACCGGAAAAACCACCTTGATCCGCCAGATATTCGGGAAGGTTCAAAATGAAAACAAGCTTTTTCTCGATCTGGAAAATCCCCTGAACCAAAGCATATTTGAGGAAAAAAACTTCGATAACATCCTATCCAATCTCCGGGAACTCGGGATTGATCCGGAAAAGAAGATTTTTCTATTCCTCGATGAGATTCAACTCGCGCCCGCGATCACGCGGGCCGTCAAGTACCTTTACGATAATTACCGGGTCAAATTCTTCCTGACCGGGTCAAGCAGTTATTATTTGAAAAATCTATTTTCCGAGTCGCTCTCCGGGAGGAAAATCATTTATGAACTTTTCCCGCTGGATTTCGAGGAATTTCTGATTTTTAAGGGGCAAGAGAAGAAATTTCCTTCTGCCATCGAGAAAAAAGCCAAGGCAAAAAACCGGATCGCGTTTGAGAAACAAAATAAATATTATGATGAATACCTGAAATCGGGCGGGTTCCCGGGGGTGGTTTTGGAGAAAAAGAATAAGCGATCCGTTTTGGAGGATATTTTCAGGTCTTTTTTCGAGAAGGACGTAAGAACCCTTGCCGATTTTAAGGGCATAAGGGAGCTACGGGATTTAATCATCCTGCTCGCCAATCGCATCGGCTCAAAACTGGACGTGAGCAAGCTGGCGCGGGAGATCGGGATATCCCGCGAAACGGTTTATTCGTATCTGGGTTTCCTGGAAAAAACTTATTTTGTTTCGTTGATTTCCCCGTTTTCCCGGAGTCTTAACGGTGAGGTCAGGGGTGCGAAGAAAATTTATTTCTGCGATACCGGTCTGGTGAATTTGCTGGGAAAGACCGCCGAAGGGAATATTTTTGAAAACGCGGTATTCTTGAATTTAAGAGATCACGGGAAAATTAATTTCTACGAAAAATATAAGGGACCGGAAATAGATTTTATTTTGGACGGGAAGGCGGCCCTGGAAGCGAAAATTCATGGCGATTCCACCGATCTGAAAAAGTTGAAAAGAACCGCGAGCGGTTTAAATCTGAAGAATTATTACCTGATTACCAAGAATTATTTCGATCACCCCCGGGCCATCCCGGCGGTGGATTTATAATCAAGAGGAGCCTGTCAAGAGATCAATGGGCATCGTTTAAAGCCCGATCCTTCCGAGGTCAGGACAAGTAAATCGGGCAACTACAGTTGCTCATTGCTAAAAATATGTCACTAAATGAATTGTTCATGACCACCTTTTCCAGATTATCGGAAAAGGTGGCTTTTTATTTTGAGGGAAAAGAGATCACCTTCGGGGAGATTGAAAAACGGGCCGGGGAGGTGGCGGCTTCCCTGCTTTCCCTCCGGGTGGAGCCGGGGAGCCGGGTGGCCATTCTGCTGCCCAACGGGCCGGACCTGATCTTCGCCCACCTCGGGATCAATTTCGCCGGGGCGGTCCGGATCCCCCTCAACCCCGCTTACGGCGAAAGGGAGCTGAACCACATCTTCGAGGATTCCGGAGCGGAGGTGATCTTCGCCCATCCGGAATACGTTCCCCGGCTAAAAAAACTCCGCGTGTTCCCCAAGGAGATTATCGCGGTGGGGGAGGAGAACTGGGTCAGGATCGGCGGACGGGGCATCGGCGATTTCCTGGTGGCCGGAGACGGGTTTTATGACGAAGAGGTTAAGGACTCCGACCTGGCGATGATCGCCTACACCTCCGGCACCACCGGGCTTTCCAAGGGGGCGATGATTACCCACGGAAATCTCCGGAGCAATATCGAAACCCTGGTCAAATTCTGGGGCTGGACGGAAAACGAAAAGCTTCTGCTGACGCTTCCCCTTTTTCATATCCACGGCCTCGGTCTCGGGATTCACGGGGTCCTGGCCACCGGGTGTTCCTGCATCTTAAAACCGAAGTTCGACGCCGAAGAGGTCCTGAACATTTTAAGCCAGGGGGAGACTACCCTCTTCATGGGTGTTCCCACCATGTATCACCGGCTGGCGGAGATTGACAATCCCTCCCGGTTTGACCTGTCCGGGGTCCGCCTGTTTATTTCCGGGTCGGCGGCCCTGGCCCCAGCGCTCTTTCATAAGTTTGAGAAGCTTTACGGTCATAAAATCCTGGAGCGCTACGGCCTGACCGAAACCATAATGAATACCTCCAACCCTCTGGACGGGATTAGAAAGCCCGGTTCGGTGGGGCTTCCACTTCCCGGGGTCGAAGTCAGGATAATCGGGGAAAAGGGAAATTATTTAAAAGCGGGGAAAACCGGGGAGGTTGCGGTTAAAGGCCCCAATGTCTTCCAAGGTTATTTGAATCAGCCGGAAGCTACGGAGAAGGCGTTTGTAAAAAAATATTTCCGGACCGGCGACCTGGGTTTTTTTGATGAGGAAGGGTATCTCCACCTATCCGGCCGGAAAAGCGAATTGATCATCTCTGGCGGCTACAACGTTTATCCTAGAGAGGTGGAGGATGTAATCAACACCCACCCGAAAGTCCAGGAGGCGGCGGTGGCGGGGATTTCGGATCAGGAATTGGGGGAAAGGGTCTGGGCTTTTATCGTTCCCCGGAAAGTAGAAGAAAATAATCGTCAATCATGTAGTGGTCGAGCTTGCTCGACAGGAAAAGAAATTATTGATCTTCCAGAACTCAAAGCTTTTCTGCAGGGTCAAATCGCCGGCTACAAAATCCCCAAGGGGGTTACTCTTCTTAAAGAACTGCCCCGAAACGCGATGGGGAAAATCCTCAAGAATAAATTGAAAGAAACCAGGGGAAGATGAATGACTAATTTCTAATGACGAATGTCTAAATAAACACCAATGACCAAGAAAACTGAAATAAGAAACAAGAAGCCAGAAACCGGTAACCTGAAAACGGAAACCAGTTTCGAGTTTAAAGTTTAAAGTTTTAAGTTAAAATCAGAGAGAAATAGGTTTTAAGTTTTGAACCAGAAACTTGAAACCAGAAACTATGTGGGGAACAGGTAGCCGCAACCTTCAGGTTGCGAAAACAACGAGCAATGAGTGAAGCAAGCGATAAAAAAAGGTAATGAAATATAAAGAGAAATTAAAAGTTTATTTAGATACGTCGGTTTTGAATTTTTATTTTGCATTGGATTCCCCGGCTGAGATGGGAATAACCAAAAAATTTTTCGGGGAGCTTAGGAAAGGAAGTTTCGAAGCGTTTATCTCTGATGTGGTTATTCGAGAAATTTATGAAGCAGGCGAGGCTAAGCGCGGCAAATTGATGAAGTTGGTGAGGAAGAATAGATTGTCGGTTATTCCGCTGGAATTAAAGTGCGAGGAGTTGGCAGATCAATATGTTAATGCAGGATTGGTACCGTTAAAATATCGGGACGATGCCTTGCATGTTGCGATAGCGGTTTTTGCAGATATTGATATAATTTTAAGTTGGAATTTGACTCATCTGGTTAAGGTTAAAACGATAATAGGGGTGAACCAAGTTAATGAACAGTTAGGGTTGGGGCGAATTGATATTAGAACACCAGGGGAGGTAATCCCATGAAGTCAAAAGAACCGGCGGCAATGAGAGAAATTCACCGGATTCGAGAACGAAATTATTTAAGAACTAAAAATTTATCGGTGGAAAAAAGGATCGAACAAACCAGACGAATTGCGCAACGGGTTTTAAAAGAGTTCGATCTGATCTATTTATCCCAGGAGGAGAGGAAAACCGCCGGGCAAGATATTGCTGTTCCCTTTTTAAAAGATGCTTTCCGGGAGTCCAGGGGAATTTTCAAAGGGGTTTCCAGCTCGGATCTGTTGAAGGCGCGCCGAAAAGAGCGGATAAGGGAGCACAAAGAAAAACGCTAACCACATACCTGCCTTTTGGGTAATCTTCTGCTTTAACTTGTAATTCCCCGTGGTCTGGCCACGGGGTTACCTTATTTCTGTCATTCCGCACTCTGATGCGGGGCAGGAATGACGATGGACGACATCGGATTCGTTTAAAGTTAGATACCCAGCGGTATTGCCGCGTCCGCCTGCGGCGAACTCGCAATGACCGGAAGCGGCTGAATTTATAGTTTTGCAACAGTCTCAATTAATAGGCTGTTGCCTGGATAACAATCTAAAAGGAGTGGGATCAGGATGAAAACCATTGCCAGATTTCCGATGATCGTGGGTTTGCTTATTGTTGCCTTGGTCACCTGCCTCTGCGCCGCGGAAAAGGAAATTGATGTCTCGCCGCTTCCCGGTCCGGGGAATCTGGCCGGGGCTTTTCAAAAACATTACCGGCCGGTCCCGGAAGACTTCGTCCTGAACATGCCCGAATACCCCCTTCCCCTTAACCCGGTGAAGATAAGCAATTATTCGGCGGTGGCGGGCCAATACCTGACCGATCCGGGGGACAAAGCTTTGCTCGGGAAGAATGGGTTTGTGGTGATCAGGGGCGCATCCGGAGATGATATTGCTGCCGCCTACAAGATGATCCGCCGGCAGAACACACCGATTTATGTCACGGCGGACACCCCGCTGCACCTGTTTCACATCCAATTCGATGAAACCCTGAAGGAGATCGAGGAAAATAATTTTTATCCGGGCATCCTGGAAGTATCCAAAGTCCTGCTCAAGGCTTCCGAAGACGATTACCGCGCGTTCAAGGGTGACTTAAGGGAAGCGGCGAAAAGGAATGTGGCGTATTTTTCTGTGGCTTTGAAGCAGTTCGATCCGAAATTCTCCTCCCCTTCCTACGTCAAGGAATGGGTTAACTGGGAGTGCGACCAGATTGAAGGACACGCGGGGATGCCGGAATACGAAAGCGCCAGGGAAAAAGCCCTGTTCCGGATTCCCGAGGATTACAGCCAATATGTGCCGCGCGGCCATTATACCCGGAGCGATACCCTGAAACGGTACTTCCTGGGGATGATGTGGTATGGGCGGATGGCTTTTCTGATGAAGGGTCACGAGAAAAATTTCGGGCCCATCTCTCCTCCCGCCGAAGCCTTGACCGACCGGGAAACCGCCAGGATTCAGACCCTCCAGGCGGCCCTGATCACGGCGAGGAGCGGTGAGCTTAAAATTCCCGACGGCCGGAAGGTCACGGAGGTCTGGGACCGGATTTACGCGGTGACCGCTTTTTACGCCGGATTTGCCGACGATCTTACGCTTTACGATTACCGGGGAGCCCTGCAGGCGGTTTTTGGAAATAAGTTTCCGGCCTCGGAACTGAATAAAGAAGGCAAGTTCGCCCGATTTCTTTTGGAACTGGCCAAGCTGAAACCCCCGGCAATTTTTTCGGGAACCGGGGGGGCCGGGATAGATCCGGGAGGGGTAGACAGGCATAAGTTAACCTCGGTCAAGGAATTGGACGGGATTCTCGATTCCACCATGGGTTTCAGATTCATGGGACAGCGTTATATTCCCGATTCCTATATTTTGGGCCAATTGGTTTCCCCCGGGGCGGGGAGCATTCCGAAAAGAATCCCCGGGAGATTTACCGTGGTCCATATTTCCGACGAACGGATCCAGCCGGACCTGGCTTACGCGATCCGGGGTTTCCCCCGGGGCCTGGATGTGTTCAGCGTTCTCGGAAGCGTCCGGGCGGAACAGATTATTCACGCGGATACGGACGATGAGTATCCCAAGTACGGAGAGCAGCTACAGAAACTGCGGCAGGAGTTCGGAAAACTCACGCCCGGGGATTGGAACCGCAATTTATACTGGTCGTGGCTGTATTCACTGAAAAGTTTGACCGGGGTCAGGGGCAAGGGATATCAAACTTTTCAGAAGGGGGACGCCTGGTTAGACCGTCAGCTAAACTCTGCCTTGGCTTCTTGGGCCGCGCTCCGGCACGATACGATTCTTTACGCCAAGCAAAGTTACACCCCGCATTTCGTCGGGATCACTTCGGCCCAGCCGACTCCCGCGCCCCCGCCTCCACCCAAGGGATTGGTAGAGCCGCTTCCGGAATTTTACGCCCGGATACTTTCGACCGCGAAAATGGCCTATTCCGGTCTGAAAGAGCTGGGGGTCCTGAACGGGAACTCGGAGGACAGGCTTTCCTCCCTGATTCAAACCTTGGAACGCCTGTGTCAGATCAGCAAAAACCAGGCGGCCAACAAGCCCCTGGCCCCAGAGGATAACGAATTCCTGGGTGGTTTTCCGGATGCCCTGAAGGCGGCCATCGGCAATGTAGATGACCGGGGGTTGAAAACCACGATAATCAGCGATGTGCATACCGATCTTAATACCAAGCAATGTTTGGAAGAAGCTTCGGGTTATCTCGATTACATCGTGGTTGCCTTTCAGCGGGCGGAGGGGGATATCATTCTCCTGGTGGGGCCGGTGTTGTCTTACTACGAATTTAAACAACCGATCAAGGACCGAATGACGGATGAGAAATGGCGGGAGATGCTGGCCCAGGGCAAAGCACCGGAGCGGCCCGGTTGGGTCAAGAGTTTCCTGGGTAAATCAACAGCGGCAGGTAACCCCCTGGATCAAATAGGGGAAGAATAGTAGCCGATACCTTTCCTTCGACAAGTTCAGGACACGTAAGTTGCGAGGTTTTTTGACTGGCTCAATTCTAAAAATTCTCCTCTACTCTGAGGTAAAAAATATGAGGGGATGGGGGTTCGGCAGATTGACACAAATTCTTGTCTCGATTTAGATCGTAATGTACCCTAAGAAACGATATTCGCTTGTTGATTTGTGATTTATCAATGATAAAACGAAGTTGGCGGAAAATGTTATGGGAGCCGTTTGTCGAATAGTGCTTTCTAAAATTATAAGAGCTTCGGTAAGATGACCAGCGAAATAGAGATATTTGAAATTGTCATTTCAAAATTGGAATCCGCCGGAATACCTTATATGGTCACCGGGTCGGTCGCGGCAAATTTTTTCTCGACTCCGAGAATGACGAGAGACCTGGATATCGTCATAGAAGTTGGAGAAAAAGAAGTTAAGAAATTGGTGTCAATTTTTTCGGAGGATTTTTACATAGATAACGGGGCAATAAGAGAAGCAATCAGAAAAAAGAAAACCTTCAATATCATTCACAACGATGGGATAGTAAAAATTGATTTTATCGTTAGAAAAGGAGATGAATATCACAAAATAGAATTTGCCAGAAGAAGAAAGGTTGCTTGGGGTAAAAAGAATGTATTCATTGCCACACCGGAGGATATAATCATTTCGAAACTTTACTGGGCGAAAGACAGTTTTTCGGAAATTCAACTTAAAGACGTGAAGAATCTTTTCAAATCAGTGGAGAATCTGGAAATCGAATACATTAAGAAATGGGTTAAGGAACTTGGGCTTGAGAAGATATATCGAGAGGTAAAGAAATGAATGATACCAGTTCGGAAATCGAAGCCCGCTTTCGAGAAATGATGATTAAGAAAAGCGGGCAAGAAAGATTGACGATGGGTTTTTCCATGTTTGAAACGGCCCGCAGTATGGTAATCGCGGGAATTAAAAATAAAAATCCGAATATTGGAGATAAAGAATTAAAAAAAGAAATATTTCTTCATTTTTACGAAGAGGACTTTTCCCCGGAAGAAGCGGATAAAATCATAAAAAGTTTGGCGTGACGAATTTCGGGCTTTCGGATTGGATGCGGGGGGAGAAGGGATAATTGAGGGGGATGACCGTTATTGACCGTTCCCGCCCGACCAATAATAATTGTCTTGGTTTTGCGGCGATTAATAATTTTATTTGTGATCACTAACTTTTAAGAAGGGAGGTTTTCATGGCGGAGAACGTTTATATCGTGGATTACCAGCGGGTGGCTTTCTCCCGGTCGCGGCCGGCCGAGCCGGAAAAGGATGTTTATAACAAGGTCTCGATGCCAGCGGCCCTGGGAAAGCTCCTGAAACTCCTGGTGGAGCGCACCAAGATCGATCCGCTCGAGATCGGGGACATCCTGATCGGGTGCACGATGCTGATGGGCGAGCAGTTCACCTTCGGCGGGCGCACCCCGGTCTTCCTAGCGGATTTTCCCTGGCAGATCCCCTCGGAAGCGATGGACCGGGTCTGCACCTCGGGGATGTCGGCCATCCACCGGGGAACGATGGAGATCATGTTGGGCTACTCCGATATCTGCCTGGCCGGAGGGATGGAGCACATGTCCCACCTGGCCCTGCAGCCCGAGCATAACCCCCACATGGGTTTCCCGCCGGAGTTGATGAATCCGCATTTCGGGCAGAAATATGACCTGATGACCGCGCTGACCATGGGACTCACCGCCGAGAAGCTTTACGAGGAATGCAAGGCCAAGTTCGGCGTGACCCGCGAGGAGATGGACCATTTCGGGGTCCGGAGCCACAACCTGACCGAGAAGGCCATCGCCGAAGGCTATTTCAAGGGCGAGATCATGCCCCTCGAGGTGGAGAAGGAGGACGGCTCGAAGGTGGTAATCGCCGAAGACCAGGCGGTCCGGAAGGGCGCGACCTACGAGGCCACCGCCACCCTCAAACCCGCCTTCAAACCGGAAGGCGGGGTGACCGCGGGCAACTCCTCCCCGCTCAACGCCGGGGCGAGCGCGGTCATGCTCATGTCGGAAAAGGCCCTGAAGAAATACAAGCTCGAGCCGATGGCCCGGATCGTTTCGATGGGCTGGGCGGGGGTAGAGCCCAACATGATGGGCAAGGGCCCGGTGCCGTCGAGCGAGATCGCCCTGAAGCACGCCAAGCTTCAGGCAAAAGACATGGATTTCTGGGAAATCAACGAGGCCTTCGCGATCGTGCCCATTTACGCGATTAAAATGCTCAAGATCGATCAGGAAAAAGTGAACGTGAAGGGCGGCGCGACCGCGATCGGACACCCGCTGGCCGCGAGCGGACCCCGGATTACCGGCACCCTGGCCCGGATCCTGAAGGAGAAGAAGGCCAAGCGCGGGATTGCTACCCTTTGCGGGGGAGGCGGGCAAGGCACGGCCACGCTGATTGAAAGGGTCTGATCGCATAGGGCAAAGCGCAACAAAAATGTAGTTGCCCGATTTATCGGGCGGTTAAATAGAATCAAGAGAAGAGAACCAATTAGCCCCGGAGAAATCCGGGGCTTTTTTATGTTTTATTTCATAAAAATGTCAAATTAACTGTGACCAAAATTAAACTGAGATTGCTTCGTCTCGGAGTTTACACTGAACGAAGTGAAAGTGTTCCTCGCAATGACTCAAGAGGTGTCATCGCGAGCCCTCAGGGCGTGGCGATCTAAAAATCGAGGGGCCCTATTCACTTCCTAACGTAGTGGTCGGGCTTGCCCGACATAATCGCCGACCAAGGTCGGCCACTTCGGGCAGGTTCATTTTACGGTTGGCAAAAGCACTGTTTTTGCGTATTATATGAGGAATCATGATAAGTGAAAATTTATTAAAAGAAGCCACCGGTCTGCTTTCAGATTACCTGAAGATTGACACCACCAACCCCCCGGGCACCGAAGAAGCCGGAGCGGTTTTCCTGAAATCTGTCCTGGAAAAGGAAGGCATTCCGGCCGAGATTTACCAATCCGCTCACGGAAGAGGCAATCTCCTCTCCCGCCTGAAGGGGAACGGTTCGAAGGGGCCGCTCCTTCTCCTCCACCACATTGACGTCGTGGGAGCGGTGGAAAAAGACTGGAAATATCCGCCCTTCAGCGGGGCGGTCCAGGAAGGCTCGATCTGGGGCCGGGGAGCCCTGGACTGCAAGGGCCTGGGAATCATGCAATTGATGGCCTTTGTTCTCTTGAAGAGGGAGCGGGTGCCCTTGAAGCGGGACATCATTTATCTCGCGGTCGCGGACGAGGAAGTCGGCGGGGAGTACGGCGCCGGCTGGATGACCAAGCGTTACCCCGAGGAAGTGAAGGCGGATTTCTGCCTGAACGAGGGTGGGATGGGCGCCATCGGGATGCTGGGGAAGGGGCGGAAGCTCTACAGCCTGGGATTCGGGGAAAAAGGCGTGATGTGGCTGAAAGTGCGCGCCCGCGGGAAGGCCGGGCACGGTTCGATGCCTCACCGGGAAAATGCCAATGACCGCCTGATCCGGGCGTTGACGCAGATCCTGGGCCACGAAACCCCCATCCAGATCGGCGGGGGAATGCGGGAGGCCTTCCGGGAATTCGGCCAGGGTTCCATATCCAAATCCCTTCTCATCCGGCTCCTGGTCAACGAGCCCGTCCTGAACCTCTTCCGTAAGAGACTCAAGGCCTACCCCAAGATCAACGCGATTTTGAGAAACACCATGTCCCTGACCAACCTCCGGGCGGGTTTTAAGGAAAACGTGATCCCGAGCGAGAGCGAGGCGGTCCTGGACTGCCGTCTCCTGCCCGATACCGATCCCCGCGAATTCTTGTCCTGGGTGCGGGGGCTGGTCAAGGATGAGATGGTGGAAATCGAGATCATCAAGGAAGCCCGCTCCAGCCGGTCTCCCCTGAAAACCGAGTTCTTCCAGGCCATCTCCGAGGTGGTGAAAACGAATACCCCGGGCGTGGATATCCTGCCCATGGTGGCGGCCGGTTTCACCGATTCGCGGTTTTTCCGGGAACTGGGCGCGGTGGCCTACGGGCTGATTCCCGCCTTCTATCATCCCGAGGAAATCGAGGCGATGCATGGGGTGGACGAGCGGATCACGGTGGAATCGCTGGGATTGGGAACGAAAAATATTTACGATATAATTAAAAAAATAAACCAATAATCAGAGAAAGGACGGGCATAAAAATGGCGGGAGGATATACCGGCAAGGTTCTCTGGGTGGATCTTTCTTCCGGAAAAATCGAGGAGGAGAGCCTGGGCGAAGATACTTACCGGAATTACCTCGCCGGGTACGGGCCGGCGGCCAAGCTCATGATGGAGCGCCAGAAGGCCAAGATCGATCCCCTGGGTGAGGAGAACATCCTGGGGATGACCGCCGGCATCCTGACCGGGACCCCGGCGCTCTTTTCCGGCCGGTTCATGGTGACGGGGAAATCCCCGGCCACCGGCGGGTGGGGCGATTCGAACTGCGGTGGGACCTTCGGGCCGGACCTCAAGCGGACCGGTTACGACGGGGTTTTCTTCAAGGGCAAATCGGACAAGCCGGTTTACCTTTTGATCGAGGGGGACAAGAAAGAGCTGAAGGACGCCTCCGATCTCTGGGGCAAGGACGCGGTGACCGCGGAGGAGGCCCTCTGGAAGAAGCATTCCGACAAGCACCGGGTGGCGGTGATCGGGGTCGCCGGGGAGAAGCTTTCCCGGATCGCCGGGGTGGTGAACGATCGGGGCCGGATCGCCGCCCGTTTCGGTCTGGGCGCGGTGATGGGTTCGAAAAAGCTTAAGGCCGTGGTGGTCCGGGGCAAGGGCTCCATCGCGGTGGCGGACAAGGACAAGCTGGTTGAGATCAACAAGAAATTCCTGGCCGGCTACCAGAAGGGTTTCGGCCTGGCCGAGAAGAATTTCAGCGCGATCCTCTCCCCGATGGGCCACACCGTCCGGATGATGAACATGGTGACCCGGATGGATCCCTTCCCTTACAAGCTTCTGATGCGGCGCTGGGGCACCCCGGGCTTCACCCGTTTTTCCATGCTCTCCGGGGATTCCCCGATCAAGAACTGGAAGGGCTCGGCCCCGTGCGATTTCACCACGAAGCAGGCCAAGAGAATCAGCGATGACAGCGTGCTCAAGCTCCAGACCAAGCGGTACGCCTGCATGAACTGCCCCCTGGGCTGCGGCGGCATCCTGGAGGTCAAGGATGGCGCTTATCCCCTCCCCGAGACCCACAAGCCCGAGTACGAGTCGCTGGCCTCCCTCGGGTGCATGAGCCTGAACGATGACCTGCACGCCCTTTTGAAAATTAACGATCTCGCCAACCGGGCCGGGATGGACACAATCTCCCTGGGCCATGCCCTGGCTTTCGCCTGCGAGGCCTTTGAGCGCGGAATCCTGACGGAAAAAGATACCGACGGGCTGAAGCTCACCTGGGGCCACGGGCCCACCCTGGTCAAACTGACCGAGAAGATCATCAACCGGGAGGGCATTGGCGACCTGCTGGCCGATGGGGTCAAGGTGGCCGCGGCCAAGCTCGGGAAGGGATCCGAGGAATTCGCGATTCATGCCGGAGGCGTCGAACTGGCCATGCACGATCCCCGGAACGATCCGGGCTACGGAGTGGGCTACAGCTGTTCGCCCACCCCGGGCCGGCATTCGACCGCCGTCATCTTCGGGGAGATGCAGCAGATCGAAAGGAAATTAAAGGGGGTCAAGCCCACCCCGATGCTCTACTCTAAAAACAAAAGGCTCAATCTGGAGCCGCTCGGGGCCAACAGCGCGATCGGGGAGGTTTACTGGGAGATCATTTCCTGCGCCGGGCTCTGCATGTTCGGCGCCCTGACTGCGGGGGCGAGCTACCCGGTGTTCGAGTGGATCAACGCGGCCACGGGCTGGAAACTGGATCAGGATGAGTTCCGCATCGTCGGCGAGCGGATTCTCACCGCGAAGCACCTCTTCAACGTCCGCGAAGGGATCAAGCCCAAGGATTTCAAGATGGCCGCGCGGGCTTCCGGACGGCCGCCCCTGAAAACGGGCGGGATGAAGGGGGTCACCGTGCCCGAAAAGCATGACCTGAATTATTACCGTTACCTGGGCTGGGATTACGAGACCGGCAAGCCCAATGTTCAGAGACTAAAGGAACTTGGCCTGGACAAAATCGCCGCGTTTTGAAAATTTCCCCCTCACCCTACTTCGCTGATCCTCCTACGCTAAAGCTTCGTAGGACAGGAGCTCCGAAGGGCAGGCCTCGATTCTCTCCCCCCCGGGGAGAGCCAGCGAAGAGTCTGGCTTTCCCGGCTTCTCCGACGGAAGTGAGATTCTTCACCCCCGCCACAGGGGGGTTCAGAATGACAAAATAATGGTTTTGCAACGGTCTCAGAATATTTAACCCGAAAAATTCAAATAGTATTCCCAAACATTATTTAGTCGTCCCGATGTAACGTTGGGGATAAGAAAATATCTCTACCGACAGGCTTCATAAATGAGGCAACCACTAAATGCCTTTAAAATGGACCGTTTGACAGCCTCTTAAAGTCAGACCCCTTATTTTTAGGAGCCTAAATAAATGGGAGCAATAACAAGCATAAAAGAAAATAATACTCAAATAAGAATCTCTCGAATTTTTATCGTCAAATCAATTAAAAATCTGCCAAGGAAGATAGAACTAAGAGACTCGACTAAATCATCAGCAGCGCAAAAATTAGGTATAAAAATAGATCAATTAAAAGAACTAGGAATTTTTGAAAATTTTATTGATTTGCAGAAATTGGAAGTAGCTTTAAATAAAAATATGTCACTTGAAATTAAATTGCGGAAAGGAGAAAAGAGAACGAAAGATAATGTTGTTTCCGCCATAGTTGGAAGATTAGGCAAAGAAGAAATTGTTTTTAGAAAAAAATATGGCTTAAATATTTCGAATAGAATTCATCTAATTTTAGCATCTTATAAAGCACTTGGTCTTTATAATATTTTGGTTTCTGACATATCACAATTACCTTTTGCAACATTAGCTTTAATAAAATTTATGGTAAGAATGACCACGGTTTTATTCTCTGATATTTTTTCTCGGCCTATATTCATAGCAGATCTAGTTCAAGAATTGTATCCAGATAAGGTCCCATTACATAGCAAATTTGTAGCAGGAATAATTAAAACTCAATATTTTGACGTTTTTTCTCAAGGGAGATATTCAGCAAAAGTAGCTAAAGCGTTATATTCTAACATTATTTCTCAAGGCAGCTTTGTTGGGAAGGCAACTAAATCTCTATATTTTGATACCGCATCTCATGTAAAATTTATGATAGGGGCAACCAGAGAATTATTCCCAGATGATATTTTTTCCGATCCTGACAATATTCATTCTCAAGAAATGTTTATTGGCGAATTCATTAAATCACTATATTCTAATAATGTATCTTCTCAGCTAACATTTGTGACGGAGATTGCTAGAGTGCTATATCCTAGAGAAATTACATCACAAAGTATATTTGTAGCCCATATAGTAAAAGGTATTAGCTTTAACGAAGTTACTTTATATAACAAATTTAAAGAGAAATTTATAGTAGAATCAGCAAAAAAGCTCTGTCCCGATATCGCTTCTCAGGTGAAATTTTTATTAGAAGCGAGCGGAGAAATACATTTTAACAATGTTCAAATTAATTTTATAACAGAATCAGTAAAAATACTTTATTCTGATATGTCTTCGAGAATAAAAATTATGGAAAAAGTAGTTAAGGAGTTATATCCAAACGACCTGTTTTCGCAAGTAAAATTTCTTGAAAAAGCAATAAAATATTTATATTCTGATATCCCCTCACAAGGTAGATTTATAGGGGAAATGGCTAGAACTATGTATTCTGATAGATCCTCTATTTTGAAATTCGCGCTCAAAATGATTAGAGAATCGTATTTCAGTATTCCGGTTGAGCTGATAGTTGAAATATCAAAAACATTGTCTCCCGATTTGCTTTCTCAAGTGAAAATTATTGTTGAGATAACTCAACATTTATATCCTGATGACATTCATTCACAAGAAAAGATCTTAATTGAAACAACACTGAAGTATTTTTCTAATGATATATATCTTTTTGTTACAGAGGCATCAAAGGCAATATATTCAGATGTTTCTTCTCAAGGAGGACTTGTCGCAAAGATTGCCGAAGCCTTATCATCTGATGTCTCCTCTCAAATAAAATTTATAGAAAAAATAACCAAAGAACTTATTCCAAACGATATTTATTCTCAGGGAAAATATATAGGGGATATAGCCAAAAGATTAAATTCTGATTTTGCTCCTTCTTTATTCAGAATTAGATTTATCGTTGAATTAACCAAAACATTGTATTCTGACTCTTCTTCTCAAGCAAAATTTATAGGGGGGATAATAGGAACAATGTCCGGTGATGTCTCTTCCCAAGGAAGGATAGTTGGAGAGGTGACAAAAATATTATATTCCGATCAACCTTCACAAAAAAAATTCATAAGAGAAATTTTGATGATTTTATGTATTGATATTCTTTCTCAAATAAAATTAATTGGGGAGGCAGCGAAGGTAATATGTTATGATATTTCATCATCATTGATATTTATAATCGAGGTTGGCGGTTTTATGCCAAAAAGCATTGAAAAAAATGCAGATTATTTAAATCAAATTGCGGAAGTTCTTGAAATCGAACCGGAAGAAGTTTTTGAGTTATATAATCAGATTACGCATTCAGGTGGAACTTTCCATCCATTCCGGTCATAACTTTCAAGCGAATTAATGGAAATATTACAGGAATTTCGCCAAGTTGACTTGTTTCCTGTTCCTGATAAAGCCTCACCGGAAAATTCCCCGTGATTCCTTGACATCAGGCTTTTAATGATTAGCTTTAAACCATGATGCGGATTTGCCTATATTATTATGGTCTAAAGAAAGGAGAATGAGATCATGCCCAAGACAATAGGAATCGACCTGGGAACCACCAATTCCGTGGTGGCGATCATGGAGGGAGGGGATCCCAAGGTCATCATCAACGAGGAAGGAAACCGGTTGACCCCTTCGGTGGTGGCTTTCACCAAGGATAACGAACGACTGGTGGGACAGGTGGCCAAAAGGCAGGCGGTCACCAACCCGGAGAACACCGTTTACTCGATAAAGCGGTTCATGGGACGGAGGTTTTCCGAGGTAGACCGCGAGATCAAGATGGTTCCCTACAAGGTGATGGCGAACCCGAGCGGGGACGTCATCGTGGATATCAAGGGCAAGCAATTTACCCCGCCCGAGATTTCCGCGGCCATCCTGCAAAAATTGAAAAAGGCGGCGGAGGATTACCTGGGCGAGAAGGTCAATGACGCGGTGATCACCGTTCCCGCCTATTTCAACGACTCGCAGAGGCAGGCGACCAAGGACGCGGGCAAAGTGGCCGGATTGAATGTCCTCCGGATCATCAACGAGCCCACGGCCGCCGCCCTGGCCTACGGCCTGGATAAGAAGAAAGACGAGACCATCGCGGTTTATGATTTTGGGGGCGGAACTTTCGATATCTCCGTCCTGGAGGTCGGCGACAAGGTGGTAGAGGTGAAATCCACCAACGGCGACACCCACCTGGGTGGGGATGATATCGACCAGCGGATCATCGAATGGCTGATAGATGAATTTAAGAAAGACCAGGGGATTGACCTTTCGAAGGACCGGATGGCCATCCAGCGCCTGAAAGAGGCGGCGGAAAAGGCCAAGATCGAGCTTTCCTCGGTTCCGGAGACCGAAATCAATTTGCCCTTCGTCACCGCCGACGCCTCCGGGCCCAAGCACCTGAATATCAAGCTTTCCCGGGCCAAGTTCGAACAGATGGTGGAGGACATCCTCCAGAAATCGGTATCGCCCTGCAAGCAGGCGCTCAAGGACGCCGGGCTCGAGCCCCGGGACATCGATGAGGTGGTCCTGGTCGGGGGCTCCACCCGGATCCCCCGGGTCCAGCAGCTGGTGCGGGAGCTCTTCAACAAGGAGCCCCACAAGGGGGTGAACCCGGACGAGGTGGTCGCGGTCGGGGCCGCCATCCAGGCCGGGGTCCTGGCCGGGGAGGTGAAGGATCTCCTCCTGCTCGACGTGACGCCCCTCTCCCTCGGGATCGAGACCCTGGGCGGGGTGATGACCCGCCTGATCGAGCGGAACACCACCATCCCCACCCGCCGGAGCGAGATCTTCACCACCGCGGCGGATAACCAGACCCAGGTGGAGATCCACGTCCTCCAGGGGGAGCGGGAGCTGGCCCCGGCCAACCGCACCCTGGGAAAATTCCACCTGGTGGGACTGCCCTCGGCGCCGCGGGGTATTCCCCAGGTCGAGGTGACTTTCGATATCGATGCCAACGGGATCGTCAACGTCTCGGCCCGGGACAAAGCCACCGGGAAGGAACAAAAAATCACGATCACGGCCTCGAGCGGGATCTCCGAAGACGAGATTAAAAAGATGGTCAAGGACGCAGAGTCCCACGCGGAAGAGGATAAAAAGCGGAAACAGCAGATCGAGACCCGGAACCGCCTGGACACCCTGGTTTACAATACCGAGAAGATCCTCTCCGAGCACCGGGACAAAATCCCGGCGGATGAGGCCGGCCGGATCGAGGAGGCCCTGAAACGCGGCAAATCCGCCCTGGAGCGGGAGCAGGATGACGAGATGGAGCGGGTCACCAGCGAGATCACCCAGGCCTCCCACCGTTTGGCCGAGATCATGTACCGGGATGCGGCCGGAGCCCAGGCCGGAGGGCCGGGTCCAGGCCCCTCGGGGGCGGGTCAGCCCGGACCGGGCCCCGGACCGGGGCGGAAAGGCGAGGGGGAGGTGATTGACGCCGAGGTGGAGGATTCGGGGAAGAAATAGAAAAAATGCAATTTTGATATATATTAATTTAGAACCTTGCGAAATATTGTATAATTTATGCTGGCTGAGAAAGGAATTACGAAAGTGCCAATGAAACAGGTCCGGGACCTGAACCGTCTCCAGGAGAAGATCAACCGGGTATTCGAGGAAAACCTGCGCCTGATCCGGGCGCGGGTTCCCCGGGAAAAACCCGGGGTCGGGGTCTGGTCTCCCCCGGTGGATATCTACGAGACGGAAGACAGCATCGTGGTCAAGGCCGAGCTCCCCGGGATGAAGAAGGAAGAGATAAAAATTGAGGTGAAAGGCGATGTCCTGAATCTCCGGGGGGAAAGAAAACTGCTCAAGTCGAACAAGGAAAACACCTGCCACCTGGTCGAGCGTTTTTACGGCAGTTTTTCCCGGAATTTCAATCTCCCGATGGTCGTGGATCAAAGCCGGGCCAAAGCCACCTATAAGAACGGGGTGCTCGAAGTAAAACTGCCCAAGCGGGTGGAGGTGAAGATCCCGCCGATCAAGGTTGAGATTAAAACTTAAGTGTTCCGAGATTTGTTTCAAGCGCCCGGAAGATTTTGGTAAAAGAGAACCAATGGCCATTTGAGGGTTTTTTCATGATAATAAAGAGCGGGTAAAGCCCGGAGCGGGCCGGCCCGCTTTTTTTACGGGGGAACGGGATATAAGACTAATAACATGGAAGAGGGATTGGGGAGCCGAATCGACCTGAATGGCCCCCAGTTCCTGAATATATGGCGGGAAAAGATTACTATCAGATTTTAGGGGTTTCCCGGAGCGCTTCGGAAGAAGAGATCAAGAAGGCCTACCGGAGACTGGCCCGGAAGTATCATCCGGATGTCAACCCCGGGAACAAGGAGATGGAGGAGCGCTTCAAGGAGATCTCCGAAGCCTACAGCGTCATCTCCGATGCCGAGAAACGCCGTCAGTATGACCTGGGCGGCTCGGAGAGGTTCCAGGGCTTCAGCCAGGGATTCGACCCGTTTTCCGCCTATGCCCGTTCCGGGGCCGGGTCCCCGGGGTCACAGGGATTCCAGGGTTTTCGGTTTGATTTCGGCGACCTCGGCGGGGGCGGTTCCGGCCTGGGGGATATTTTCCAGGAGGTGTTCTCGGGCAAGTCCGGTTCCGGTCCCTTCCGCAACCGGAACCGGCAGGGCGAGGATCTCGAATACAGCCTGGAGCTGGGATTGGAGGAAGCCGCTTCCGGGATTACCACCCGGATCAATCTGGCCCGGGAGGCGAGTTGCCCCGCCTGTCTGAGTTCCGGGGGACAGGGGAATAAGCCCTGCCCGCAGTGCGGGGGATTGGGGCGGGTGAACCAGCCCGAGAACATCCAGGTCCGGATCCCGGCCGGAGTCAATGAGGGCTCCCGGATCCGGGTGCCGGGCAAGGGAAACGAGGGCTCGAGCGGGGGACCGCCGGGAGACCTCTTCCTCCTGATCAGGATGAGGCCCCATCCCAGTTTTGAACGCCAGGGACGGGATCTGCATCTCGAGGTTCCCATCAGCCTTTCCGAGGCGATTTTCGGGGCCAAGATCGAGGTGCCCACGGTGGGTGGGTCGGTGAAGATGACGATCCCGCCGGGTACTTCGAGCGGGCAGCAGTTCCGGCTCCGGGGTTATGGAATGCCCGACACCAAAAAAGGCAGCCGGGGCGATCAGCTCGTCCGGGTCAAGATTGTTCTCCCGTCCAAGCTGGACGAAAAGTCCAAGGAGCTGATCCGGGAATTTGAGCGGATGAATCCTTATGATCCCAGGAAAGATAGCTAGGTTGCTGGGTGGTTAGGTCGTTAGGTGGCTAGGTACTAGTGTCGTGTCTCAACCTTGGCTTTACAGTGATCAAGATCTTTGGTTTTGATAATGTAGGGGCGGCTTTCCATCGCCGCCCGAGGAGGGAGCCAGCCCCTCGATGTTACTCGGGATAAATGGAATGGTTTATCCTGAAGGGACTCATCCTGAAGGACTCCCCTACGAAAGAGATATTCATTGTAAAGACTTTTCTGTAACAGAACACTAGGTAAAAATATATCCAGAACCCGAAATGATTTGATTCGCAATTTTTCTTGGGATTAACAGGAGGGAGAAATAAATGGGAAACCGGTTTAAAACAGTAATTTTACTGGGAGCGCTGACGGGCTTTTTCATCCTGGTCGGCGGAATGGCGGGCGGGAGGCAGGGAATCATTATCGCCTTTATCCTGGCCGTGTTCATGAACTTCTTTTCCTACTGGTTTTCCGACAAGATCGTCCTGGCCATCTACCGGGCCCAGGAGGTGACCGAAGCCCAAGCCCCCGAGCTCTACCGGATCGTGGCCAACCTGACCCAGAAGGCCGGGATGCCGATGCCCAAGGTTTACACCATCCCCAGCCAGTCGCCCAACGCCTTCGCCACCGGGAGAAACCCGGCGCACGCCGCGGTCGCGGTGACCGAGGGGATGCTCAAGCTCGTGAATTCCGCCGAGCTCGAGGGGGTGCTGGCGCATGAATTGACCCACGTGAAGAACCGGGACACTTTGATTTGCGCCATCGCCGCCACCATCGCCGGGGCGATCATGGTCCTGGCGAGCATGGCCCGGTGGACTGCGATCTTCGGGGGGCTCGGCGGCCGGGGGAACGAGCGCCGGGACAACATCGTGGGGCTTTTGTTCATGGCGATCCTCGCGCCCTTCGCGGCCATGCTGATTCAGATGGCGATCTCCCGCTCCCGGGAATACCTGGCCGATGACGGGGCGGCGGACCTGACCGGAAATCCCAACGGCCTGGCTTCCGCCCTCGGGAAGCTCTCGGCCTATTCCCAGCGGATTCCCCTCAACGCCAATCCCTCGACCGCGCACCTGTTCATCGTGAACCCGCTTTCGGCGCAGAGGATCGGCAGGTTTTTCTCCACCCATCCCCCGATCGAGGAAAGGATCGAGAGGCTGAGAAGGAAAACCGGGATGTCAGCATAGTTTAGATCCATCGGTTGCGGTTACGCGGCTCGTATCGGGTAGGGTTATATGGTTGCGTTTTTTTAAACCGTTGGACGTTAACCGTGAGACGAAACGAGCAGCGCAACCTAACGACGGTATTTTAATTTTAGGTGAGGCGAAATGATTGACTTTTCTCATTACCGGGACCGGCTTTCGGACCAGGCCCGCGAGATAATCGAGCGGGCGGTGCAGGAATCCCAGCGGCGCCAGCATTATTTCCTGGGGGTGGAGCACATTTTCCTGGCCTTCACCATCGTGGAGGGCCCCCTGTTTGAGGAGGTGATGGGGGGGCTCGGGATCGATCACCGCGAGGTGGTGGCCGCCCTGAAGGAGAAATTGAAGGTCGCCCGCCAGTACACCGGCGGGGGAATGAGCGTGCCGGCCTCAACCCGGGCGCTGTTCCAGAGCGCCTGGGAAAGGGTGCAGAGCTCCGGCCGCCAGCTGATCAAGCCGACGGATATCCTGGTGGCAATCTTCCTGGAGGGACATTGTCTCCCGGTCCAGATCCTGAAAAACATGGGGGTGGATCCCAAGAACGCCCTGGAGCGGGTGATCATCGAGGTCAAGCGGCGGGAGGAATATGAGCGGGAAAGCCAGAAGCGGTTCGAGCTTCCGCCCTTCCTCAAGCAGTTCGGGGTCAACCTCAACCGGCAGGTGACTCTGGGAAAGGTGCCGCCGGTGATCGGCCGCGAGGAAGAGATCGCCCGCATGATTGAATTCCTCTGCCACAAGGATCGCCCCAATTCCGTCATGATCCTGGGGGAATCCGGGGTGGGGAAAACCGCCCTGGTCCTGGGACTGGCCCGGATCCTGGAATTGAAACCGGAAGCGGTTCCCGACCGCCTCCGGGGCCACCAGATCATCAATTTACAGATGAACAGCATGGTGGCGGGAACGATGTTCCGGGGGATGTTCGAGGAGCGGATCGAACGGGTTATCCGCGAGGTGAAGGAACGGGAGGAGCTGATTCTCTTCATCGACGAGGCGCACAATATCGTCGGGGCGGGCTCCGCGCTCGGGGTCCCGGCCGACGCCGCCAATATCCTCAAATCCAGCATGGCCCAGGGCGAGATCCGGATCATCGGGGCCACCACCCCTTCCGAGTACAAGCAGTATTTCCAGGATGACGAGGCCCTGGCCCGGAGGTTCCGGCTGGTCCACCTGGAGGAGCCGGACCCGGCCTTGACCCGGGAAATCATCGCCGGGGTCTCCCGGCAGATTGAAAAAAACTACTCCGTGACGATCGGGCCCCAGGCGGTCGAGACCGCCCTGGAGCTTTCCCCGCGCTACCACCGGGCCGTGCGCCTGCCGGAGAAAGTCATTGGCTGGCTGGATACCGCGGCGGTCCAGGCGGAAATCGGCAAGGCCGACCGGAGGGTGGAGCGGGAGGATATCATCCGGGTCATTTCCCAGGAAACCCAGATCCCCCGGGACATGGTTTTCCGGGACGTGAACGAAAGGTTCAACCGGCTGGAGGAGGCGCTCGCCCGCCGGGTGGTGGGGCAGCGGCAGGCGATCCAGACTCTCTCGGCCCGGGTCCGTCTCTCCAAGGGGCCGCTCAAGGAAAAATTCAACCGGCCGGACGGGGTCCTGCTTTTCCTGGGCCCGACCGGGGTGGGGAAAACCGAGCTGGCCAAGGCCCTGGCCGAGTTCCTCTTCGGGACCGAGGACCGGATCATCCGGGTGGACATGTCGGAATACCGCGACGGGGCGCTGGCGGTAGACAAGCTGATCGGGATGCCCCGGGGCATCGTCGGCTCCGAGCGGGGCGGGATTCTGACCAACCAGCTCCGCGACCACCCCTATTCGGTGGTGCTTCTGGACGAGGTGGAAAAAGCCAGCCCGGAAGTCTGGAACCTCTTTCTCCAGGTCTTCGACGAGGGCTTCCTGACCGACGGGCGGGGCAAAAGGGTTTATTTCAGCGACGCCGTCATCATCATGACCTCCAACCTGGGCTCCGGGGAATTCCAGCGCCTGCAGAAACCGATGGGATTCCTTTCCGATTCCGCCGGGCTGGAAGGGGTCAAACAGGCGGTCATCCAGCTGGCCGAAAACCATTTCAACCTGGAATTTTTGAACCGGATCGACGACCTCGTGGTCTTTTCCCCCCTTTCCGGGGAAGAGGTGGAGGAGATCACCCGGCGCTACCTGGAACTGATCCGGGCCAAGCTGGCCGAGTCGGGGAAGGAATTGCAATACGGACCGGAAGCGGCCCGGAGGCTAAGCGAGGTCGGTTTCAACCTGAAGTTCGGGGCGCGTTTCCTGAAGCGCAAGGTTGACGAGCTGGTTAGAATTCCGCTTACCCGGGACTGGAAAACCGGAGATATATTTAAGCTGGTCCTGGAGGCCAACGGGTTAGTCAAAGTAGAGATGGGGGGTGAATGAACCGATGAAGGATCAAGAAGAAGACCAGGATTTGAAGGTAACCGATCGGAGAAGGTTCGTCATTGACGAGAAAGGGGACGTGACGGTTCGCCCGGAGGATGCCGCCCAGAAGGAATCCCGGGAGGAAGCCCCGGCCGGGCCCCGGGCGGAGGAGCCGCCCCGGGAAAAGAAACGCGGGTTTTTCCGGAGGAAGGATAAGCCCCATCCGGAAGCCGCTTCGGAGCCGCGGGAACCGGCCCATCCCCGGGGGGAGATCGATTTTTCCGGTTTTGTGCTTTCCCTGGCTACCTCGGTGATGATCCACCTCGGGGAGGTGCCTGATCCGCTCTCCCGGGAGACTACGGTGGAACTGCCCCTGGCCCAGCAGACCATTGATATCCTGTCCATGATAAAGGAAAAGACCAAGGGCAATCTCAGCCAGGACGAGGAGATGCTTTTAAACGACCTGCTGACCGATCTCCGGATGCGGTTCGTGGAAAAGGTCAAGAAATACGGCTCCCCGGAAGGAAAATAGCGAAACCCCTCACCCTCCCCTTCAGGGTGGATCTCTTTCCCTCGACCCTGAGGGTCCTCGCCCGAGGGATTGAGGTGAGGGGGAATTTTGAATTTGGACATCTGGGAAATTAATTCTTAAACCAAGGCAGGAGGCAAGATGAATCGCAAAAATTGGTTCATTTTTCTGGGGTTAGTTCTCGGGGCTTTTATCGGGGGGATGTTTCTTTCCGCCGAGTTTCCGGGCTTGCCGTTCCTGCCCAACGCGACCGTCAAGGCGGAAACCCAGAACGCTCCGGTCCCCGCGGCGTCCAAGCCGGTGGTCGCGCCCAATCCCTCCGGGTGCCCGTCTTTCGCCGCGCTGGCCAAACAGTCTTCCCCCACGGTGGTGAACATCTATACCACCAAAACCTTCAAAGGGGGAAGGTCGATGTTCCAGATGCCGCAGAGGCGGGGCCAAGGCCAGCAGGGGGATCCTTTCGAGGAATTTTTCAAATATTTCGAGGGAACCCCCCGCCCGGAAATGAAACAGCGGAGCCTCGGTTCGGGCTTCATCATCTCCGAGGATGGCTACATAATGACCAACAACCACGTGATCGAGGGGGCCGACGAGATCAAGGTGATCCTGGACAACGACAAGCGCTACGACGCCAAGCTCATCGGCCGGGATGCCAAGACGGACATCGCCCTGATCAAGATCGAGGAAAAGGATCTGGCTTTCGCCCCGCTGGGCGACTCCAGCGTACTCCAGGTGGGGGACTGGGTCATGGCCATCGGCAATCCCTTCGGGCTCTCCCACACGGTGACCGCCGGGATTGTTTCCGCCATCGGCCGGATCATCGGGTCGGGACCTTATGACAATTTCATTCAGACCGACGCGTCGATCAATTTCGGCAACTCGGGCGGACCCCTGATCAACATGAAGGGCGAGGTGATCGGGATCAACTCGCAAATCGTGGCGGGAGGGCAAGGAATCGGCTTCGCCATCCCGATCAACATGGCCAAGGATTTCCTGCCCCAGCTCAAGGAAAAGGGCAAGGTGACCCGGGGTTATCTCGGGGTTTTGATCCAGACCCTGACCCCGGACCTGGCCGAATCCATGGATCTGAAGGCCAAGGAAGGGGCCCTGGTCTCGCAGGTGGTTCCGGGGAGCCCCGCGGATAAGGCGGGGTTCAAGGTGGGGGACGTGGTGGTGGAATTCGACGGCAAGAAAATCACTTCCCACCATGATCTGCCCGCCCTGGTGGCCACCACCCCGATCGGGAAAAAAGCCAGGGTGATTATCATTCGGGATAAGAAGGAAAAAGAGATGTCGATCGAGGTCGGCGAACTCAAGGACGAACAGCTGGCCCAGGTCGAACCGGGCCAGGTTCCCGCGAATGACCTCGGGATCGAGGTCCAGGAATTGAACCCGGAGACCGCCCAGGAACTCGGGGTGAAGGACCGCCGCGGGGTGGTGGTCACCGGGGTGATCCAGGGCAGTCCCGCCGAGGAGGTCGGGTTACGAATTGGAGATGTCATCCGGCAGGTCAACCGGAAGCCCATCCAGAATTTCGAGGATTATCAAAAACAGCTGGCTCGGGCGGAAAAGGGAAAATCCATCCTGTTACTGGTGGAAAGGGAAGGCCAGGCGTTCTTCGTGGTGATCGAAAAGTAGAATAAGTTGTGAGAGGAAATTTGTCGAATGCGGCCCGAAAAGTTTACGATCAAGACCCAGGAAGCGCTCTCGGCGGCCCAGCAGGAGGCCGGGTCCCGTCACCATGCCCAGATGGAGGTGGAACACCTGCTCCTGGCCCTGCTCAAGCAGGAAGGGGGGGTGGTTCCGGAACTCCTGGAAAAGCTCGGGTCCGGCCCGGGCCGGGTCCAGGCCGAACTGGAAAAAATCCTGGCCCGGATTCCCACGATTTCCGGGGTCCAGGAGATCTATCTTTCTCCCCTCCTGAAGCGGGTTTTGGACCGGTCTCTCGAGATCGCCACCCGGCTCCGGGATGAATACGTCAGCTCCGAGCATATCCTGCTGGCGGTCCTGGAAGAGAAGGAGGGCCCGGCCGTCCAGCTCCTGGCGAACCTGGGGGTGACCCCGGACGCGGTCCTCCGGGCGCTCACGGAGATCCGGGGTTCGCAGCGGATCACCGACCAGAACCCCGAGGAGAAATACCAGGCGCTCAAGCGTTACAGCCGGGACCTGACCGAATCCGCCCGCCGGGGCAAGCTCGACCCGGTGATCGGCCGGGACGAGGAAATCCGCCGGGTGGTCCAGGTGCTTTGTCGCCGGACCAAGAACAACCCGGTCCTGATCGGCGATCCCGGGGTGGGGAAAACCGCGATCGTCGAGGGCCTGGCCCAGCGGATCGTTTCGGGGGACGTTTCCGAGACGATCAAGGGGAAGTCGGTGCTGGCCCTGGACCTGGGGTCGCTGGTGGCCGGAACCAAGTACCGGGGGGAATTCGAGGACCGGCTCAAGGCGGTGCTCAAGGAGATCTCCGAGCGCGAGGGCGAAATCATTCTCTTTATCGATGAGCTCCATACCCTGGTGGGGGCGGGCGCGGCCGAGGGGGCGGTGGACGCCTCCAACATGCTGAAACCCGCCCTGTCCCGGGGGGAACTGCACTGCGTGGGAGCCACCACCGTGGATGAATACCGCAAACACATCGAGAAGGACGCGGCTCTGGAACGACGCTTCCAGCCCATTCTCGTGCGCGAGCCCTCGGTGGAGGACACCATTTCCATCCTCCGGGGATTGAAGGAGAAATACGAGGTCCACCACGGGGTCCGGATCAAGGATTCCGCCCTGATCGCGGCGGCCACCCTCTCCCAGCGCTATATCTCCGACCGGTTTCTGCCGGACAAGGCCATCGACCTGATCGACGAGGCCGCCTCGCGGCTCCGGATCGAGATCGACAGCGTGCCGGTGGAGATCGACGAGGTCGAAAGAAAGATCGTCCAGCTCGAGATCGAGCGGGAGGCGCTCCGAAAGGAGACCGGGGAGGATACCGTCCGCAACCGGGAGAAGGTGGAACAGGAGATCGCCCGGTTGGCCGCCGAGCGGGACAAGCTCCGGGAGCACTGGAAACAGGAAAAGGAGATTATCGGCCGGATCCGGAAGATCAAGGAGGAGATCGAAGCCGTCCGGACCGAGGAGCAGAAGGCCGAGCGGGAGGGCGAATTGGGCCGGGTGGCGGAGCTCCGGTACGGGAAACAGCTGAATCTCAAGCGCGAGATGGAAGCGGTCCAGAAAAAGCTCGCCGAGTTCCAGGCCAGCCAGAAAATGCTGAAGGAAGAGGTGGATGAGGACGATATCGCCGAAATCGTGGCCAAAGGGACCGGGATCCCGGTTTCCCGGCTGGTGGAGGGGGAGCGGGAGAAGCTCCTGCACATGGAGGACCGGCTGCGCCAGCGGGTGGTGGGGCAGGACCAGGCCCTGGTCCTGGTCTCCCAGGCTGTGCGCCGGGCCCGGGCCGGGCTCAAGGATCCCAACCGGCCGATCGGGTCCTTCATTTTCCTGGGACCGACCGGGGTGGGCAAAACCGAGACCGCCAAGGCCCTGGCTGAGTTTCTCTTCGATACCGAGGTGGCCATCGTCCGGGTGGACATGTCCGAGTTCATGGAGAAGCACTCGGTGGCCCGCCTGATCGGGGCGCCCCCGGGCTACGTCGGTTACGAGGAGGGGGGATACCTGACCGAGGCTGTCCGCCGGAGGCCCTACGCGGTGATCCTGATGGACGAGATCGAGAAGGCCCACCAGGAGGTTTTCAACGTCCTGCTCCAGATCCTGGACGACGGCCGGCTCACGGACGGGAAGGGCCGGACGGTGGATTTCCGCAACGCCGTGGTGATCATGACCTCCAACATCGGTTCGCAGGACATCGCCGAGCTCGGGAGCGATTATGAAAAGATGCGGAAACGGGTCCTGGAATCCCTCCGGGATAAATTCCGCCCGGAATTATTGAATCGGATCGATGAGATCATCATTTTCCGGAACCTGGCCCGGGAGGATTTGAAATCGATCGTGGATATCCAGGCCAAACTGCTCCAGCGGCGTTTGCAGGAAAAGGGCCTGGCGGTGGAGCTGTCCCCGGAAGTCAAGGAATACCTGGCCGAACGGGGTTTTGACCCGGTCTACGGGGCCCGCCCGCTCAAGCGGGTGATCGAAAAAAGCATTTACGACG